>Ga0209373_10001790_pt1 | contig 23857 bp, 29 predicted proteins | sample Higcelweek5metaG_FD_187173 | JGI IMG/M metagenome (GOLD analysis project Ga0209373, IMG submission 187173) | Freshwater pond sediment microbial communities from the University of Edinburgh, under environmental carbon perturbations - High... | ecosystem: Environmental > Aquatic > Freshwater >... | reverse complement strand
TTTTAATCGTGATGGCCAGTCATTTAATGTTGGTGAAACTTTTGCTGGATTACCTTTTGAAAAAGGTGTTGAGTTATCCAATGAATTAAAAACTTTTGTTCCAACAGATATGACCATGGCTCAAATGTCTTTACGGTGGATTCTCGATTTTCCGGCTGTCACTACTGTCATTCCCGGAGCAAGTAAAATTTCTCAAGTTGAGCCAAACGTATTGGCCAGTAAATTACCTCCATTATCGTCTGATTTACACAAAAAACTAGAAGATTTCTATCAACAAAAAGTTGCCGACTTTATTCGGGGTGGGTATTAAGAATCAAGAAAAATTTGATTTAGTTTTTGATTTCTTTTTTCCTAGTTTCTAACATTTTACGTTGTAAAAATAAGGTTTGGCTTGTTCTTGCTGCACAATTTTAGCCTATGTTGACACAACATTGGAGGTATAATTGATAATCATTCAGATATGATTAAAAAATATGGACACAAAAAGTAATATCGATGTTTATCCTTCAAAAACTAGCAGTTTTGTAGATTGGATTAAAATTAAACCATATTGGGAAAGATATTTATGGTCGCTTCATATGACAAAAAGCGAATTGACTGAGACAGAAATTAATAAATGTTATCGATACCTTTTAGAAGATAATAAAGTTTTCAAAGAATTACCAAATAGAATATTTATTACATTTCCAGATTATAATTTGGATGATACGGATTTAGCTTCCGATAAAATTACTTTAGATAAAGTAGAAAGTTTAAGGAATGTGAACGCCATCGATAACGACTGTAGCATCATATTTGGGAAGAATCTTACCATTATTTATGGTGACAATGGTTCTGGTAAATCAGGAATAGGTCGCCTTTTAAGTAATGCCTGTTTTTCAAGAAAACCAAGACGACTATTACCAAACACTAGAATTAATACCCCTCCAGCTGAAGCAAGGGCTACTGCTGATTTTTATGTAACTGATTCAAATGGTTCTAAAGTCGTTAACTATATTTATGGGCAAAATTATCCTATTCTTAAATCTTTTTCTGTTTTTGATCATGAGTGTGCACAAACTCATTTAAATAATGAAAACACGGTGGAATTTATTCCGTCAAAAATAAAAATATTTGATGAAGTATTTAAAAGCCTAATTATTATTGAAAAAAAATTACAAGATGAGTCTTCTTTAAGAAGACGAGATAATCCTACCACTGGTCTATTCACTGACATTTCCCAAATAACAACATTTTTAAGTTCAATTTCTTATGATACCAGTGATAAAGTTATCGATGATTTTTTAACATTTACAAAAATAGACGAGGCATTATTAATTGAGAAAAACAAAAACCTTGCGGTGGCGATAAAACTAGATGTTGCGAAACAAAAAAAAGAATTAAAAGATGAATGTTTCGATCTTGATACATTTAAAAATACTCTTTTAAATAAAGTAACAATTATTTCTTATGACAAATCAGTAGAGATAAATAAAATTATAAAAGAAATTGAAATTAAAAAATCTATTGTTAATAAATTAAGTCTTAAAAATTTTGATTTTGCCGCTTTTAAAAATATTGGAAGTCCTGAATGGAAAGCTTTGATTTTGGCAGCTCAAAAACTTTATGAAAGAGAATTAGCATCAAACCATATTATTGAACTAGAACATTGTATCCTTTGTCAGCAACCTTTAACGAGCAAAGAAAAAACACTTTTTAGTGGATATTGGGAATTTCTTAAAAGTACTGCTGAATCTGAATTAGCATTGTCTCGAAGTATACTTGCCACACATCTAAGAAAACTTGAATTAGAAATTATAAATTGGCCAATATTTTCTGAGACGGAAATTGCAGTAAAAATAATCAAAAAAGATGCGTCAGATGACCTTGAAAAATTAATAGACACTTTTAATAAATTAAAAACTCAAATATTAGAATGGATTGAAAATATAAAGAAAGAACAAAATGTGACGTACCTTGATTATGAAATTAATTTAGATTCAATTACCAAGTTAATAACGACCAAAAGAGAATCAGAAACAAAACTGGTTGATACTACACCTATCGTCAGCTCTCTTAAAAGAGATATTGTTTGTTTAGAACAAAAAAGACAATTATCTAACATTCTACCCAAAATTAAGGAATATTCAGTATGGTTACGTTGGAGTAATGCTATTAGAAACATTAATATATCAACGATAAGAGGTAATATTACTCGTAAAAAAACCGAAATAATGAGTGAAATAGTAATATCAAAATATGTAGATATCTTTAACGAAGAAACAGAAAAACTAGAATGTAATTTTGGATTAAAAATTGAATCACACGGTAAAGATTCAAATACAGTTAAGGGGTTAAAACTAGATTTTGCAAAAGGTTATAACCCTAGTGAAATTCTCAGTGAGGGAGAGCAAACAGTTAGTGCATTGGCCGATTTCATCACTGAAGCAAAACTAGATAAAAATAATTTTGGGATCATTTTTGACGACCCCGTTACATCATTAGATCATTTAAGGAAGACGACTATAGTCAAAAGATTAATTGAAGAATCTAAAGAAAAGCAGGTAATTGTTTTAACACATGACATTGGATTTTTACAGGAGTTACAAAGCCAAGCAGAGGATAATTCAATTGATATTAGTTGTTGCACCCTTGAAAGAAATGGTAAGAAGATAGGTATCGTTAAAAATAAGTTTCCTTGGAATGTGCAAAAAGTGAAAGAAAGGATCAATGAGTTAAAATCTCAATTACCTAATATGAAGACTGCTGAAGAAGGTGATCATGATGAGTATAGGGAAAAAATTAAAACGTGGTATGGAAAATTATATGAGACTTGGGAGGCGACTATTGAAGAAAAATTATTACAAAAAGTCATTGTGAGATATACTAACGAAGTTCATCCAAAGGCAATTGATGATATTGAGATTAATGAAGAAATTAAAAAAATAATAAGAGATGCTATGACAAATGCAAATAATTGGAGACATGATCAAGGGACGGCTGTTAATCGAGGTTTACCAACTAATACAAAACTAGAATTAGATATTAAAATAATTGAAGATTTTATAAATAAATGCAAAAGAGATTAATAATCTATGACACAAAAAATTAAATGTCCTAAATGTAGTTTTGAATTTTTACCAGATGAGATTTTAAGCCATCAACTTGAAGAAAAATATCGGCTAGAATACGAGGAGAAACAAAGACAAAAAGATCAGGAGAACATTGAGAAAGAAAAAGCACTTACTGAGAAAGCTCAAAAAATTGAAGCTGCGAAACAAGATTTAGTTGGTGTTGTGAATCGCCAAGTGGAAGAAAAATTAAAGACTGAAAAACTCGAAATAGAAAAGAAAGCCGAAAAAGAAGCTATTGAAAAAGCCCAAAAAGAATATTCCGAGAAACTTGAAAACATTAAAGCCGACGGAGAAGAAAGAGATAAACAAAATAAGGAATTACGTGATCAAATTTCCGATTTAATGAAACAACTTCGAGAAATGAAAGCCAAAGATGAACAAAGGGATATTGAATATCAAAAGAGAATAATGGAAGAAGAATCAAGTATAAAAAATAAAGCCAAACAAGAAGCTCAAGAAGAATCGCAACTTCAAATTGCTCAAAAGGAAAAACAATTAGATGATCTAAGAAAACAACTTTCAGAAGCTCAAAGAAAAGCTGAACAAGGCTCTCAACAATCTCAGGGAGAAGTTTTAGAATTAGAATTGGAAGAATTATTAAGGCAACAGTTCGTTTATGATGAAATAATCCCTGTTCCAAAAGGGGATAATGGTGCCGATGTCATTCAAAAAGTAAAAAATAATTTAGGTAAAGTTTGTGGAATGATTGTTTGGGAATCAAAGAGAACCAAAAATTGGACAGAATCGTGGATACCGAAACTAAAAGATGATTTAAGACGTGAAAAAGGTGATATAGCAGTTATAGTATCGACCGCATTGCCTGATGAAATTAAAAATTTTGGAATTCGTGACGGTGTTATGGTTGTTAGTTTCAATTCAGTTGTCGCCCTCACAACATTACTTCGTAAACAATTAATCGATTTAAATAATGCCAAAGTATCTGGTGAAGACAAAGATAAAAAATCTGAAATAGTCTACAACTATTTAATTAGTAATGATTTTAAACAGAGGATAGAAGTTTGGTTGGAATATTTTACCAGCCGACAAAAAGAGATAAACATCGAAAAAGCCTATTTTACTAAAAAGTGGGAAAAAGAAGAAAAAAGTATTCAAAAAATTTATTTAAATACATCAGGAATTTACGGTGATCTTCAAGGATTAATAGGTACAGCATTACCAAAAATAGAAATGCTAGAATTGCCAGAAGGAGATCAAAATGAAACCAGTTAACATTAAGATTTACTGTGATATTTGTAAAAAAGAAGTAATAGAAACGATGTATGAAGATTCAATGACATCACAATTATCAGATGAGGGTTATAAAGACCCATACGAAGAAGAAACAAAAAGCTGGGCTGAACACCAACATTGGTTTAATAATCACCGCAGGTGTGCAATTTGTGGAGAAGTCATTAATGACAGTGATTTTAGTACTATGGAGAATGATAAAACTATAAAGATTAATCAAAAATATAAAGAAGAAACTTTACCAAGAGAAGGAAATGAATTGTTAGATATCCATAAAAATTGTTATCATAAATCAAGATGATAACCATTAACACAACCAATAAGTATTCTAGTAAAGTCTATTTAAGATATATTACTCCGTGTTTTATTGTCATACTTTTTATTTCATTACTTACATTATCGACAGGTAAAATATCTGACGCTATTGGTGCCTTTTTTGTATTATCGATAATAATCGGTGCTCCATACAGTCTTTTCTTCTTTTTTAGAATCAGGAGTTATTCTTTTTTTGTAACGGAAAATAGTATTACTCAAAATTACGGAATCATAACCAAAAAATCTGAAACAGTATCTTTTGACAAAATTCAAAATATTAAATCTTTTTCTAGTATTTTCAATAGATTATTTAATCTTACACAAATAACTATTTGGACAGCTTCACCATCACAAACAATTATAAATAAAGGTACTAGTCAGAGTGAACCAAATATTGTTCTTTTACTTAAATCATCAGATGTTGATTGGTTAAAAAACTATATGTCTAGTAAAAATAGTTCATCCACTCAAACAACTTCGTTACCATCAATGGATGTTAATTTATAATCCTATTCTTTTTTTAATCCCTACTTTAGTAGTACACTAAATCAGATGTATACCCCAAAAGACCGGTTGAAATATACCAAAATTTTCAGCCAAACTCTTTCTCATTTAAAATCCAAAAAACGCATTCTTTTTTTGGTTACTTCAAATCGTTGGACAAAAATTTTTAATAAAGATCATCCAAAAAGCACTCAATTGGCCTACAAATTAGCCGATATGATTGGCAAAAAAAATGTTGAGATTATTGAAGTTCCCAAACTAAAAATTTATCCCTGTGAAGGCAATGTTTCATTGGCTAAGGGCAATGATTGTGGAGTTCAAAAATCTCTACTTCAAAATCCATTTAAAAATCCTTCTGGTTGTCATCGTTGTTGGGCCAGTATTAATTATCCAGATGATGAATTATGGAAAATTTCCAAATCTTTATTGCAATCAGATTGTGTCGTATTTTTTACTTCCATTCGTTGGGGCCAAACCAATTCTGAGTATCAAAAATTAATCGAACGTCTTACTTGGTTAGAAAATCGTCATTCAACTTTGGGTGAATCAAATATTCTTCAAAATATTGATGCCGGCATTATTGCTGTTGGTCACAATTGGAAGGGGAGCCAAGTAGTCGAAACTCAAAAAAAAGTTTTAAGTTGGTTTGGCTTTAAAGTTATCTCTGATCTGTGTTGGAATTGGCAATTTACCACTCCAGCAGATGAAAGCCAAGAAAGTTATCAAGCCGCTAATCTTGAATTCAAAGAAACTTTTTTGAATTTTAAATAATTAGTATAGAATTAACTATGATTCAAAATATTGCTCTCACTCAAATCCTTGGCTTACCACTAGTTGCTTATGGTGGTATGGCCACATTTTTATTAATTTTATTTACTGCCATTATTGGATTTTTAAATTATCGAGGAGTTACCACTATCCCTTTCAAGTGGCATCCGGTTTTAGCTTTGTTAACCATAATTTTTTCCTTGGTTCACGGCATCATGGGTTTGTCGATATTTTTGGGTTTTTGATAAATAATATTTTCTAAAAAAGTACTATAATTTCGTTTAATGAAACTTTGGATAAAAATATTATCCGTTTTCTTATTTTTCTCTCTTATTTTCCTGCCAAAAAACATTTTTGCCCATCCAGGCAATACTGCTTCTGATGGTTGTCATTACTGTCGAACCAATTGTGATAAATGGGGAGTTGCATGGAATGAACGTCATTGTCATGGTGGTACAGTAAAAACTATTCAAACAATTCGACCAACATCCACTCCTCGTCCAACATCAGTCCCAACTAAAGTGCCCACCAAAGTTCCAACAAAAACTCCCACAATTATTCCAACCAACACTCCAATCCCAACATTAGTTCCCACACTGTCTCCAACCGAAACACCAACTTTAACTCCGACTATTGAACCAACAAAAACAGAAGAAATTTCCCCAACATCTCAACCACAAGTTTTAGGGGAAACTGATACAAAAAAACCAACCGAACCACCAAAAACAAGTGATACCATCTTAGGTCTTTCTTTCTTAGGATTAATTGGTTTTGGAATCTATAAATTAATTATCAAGATTAAAAATAAATTTATAAAATTTTAAAAAATGATTAAAAAAACATTCAAATGGATAATAGTATTTACAATTATTTTTATATTTTTTTGTATCTTAATATCTACTAAAGACAAAGGAATAGGGGTAAATAGTATTGGAGATATAATTGGTTTTTTGACAGCAATTGTTGCAACAATAGGTCTTTTCCTTCAAATTCGTTTATCAAAACAAGAACAAAACTCTTTTCGACAACAACTAATATCGGTTCTTCATCATTCAGCTGGTATAACAGACGCACTTTTTTCACTTGAAAACTCAATAAACAAAGACCAAGATCGTCTACTTCGAGCCAGTATTGAATCTGTAAGAAAAAGTTCAAGTCAACTCCAAATGGGGTTGATAGAAACAAGAGTTGGAGGGAAACAACTTTCAGATGATTTAGACCAAAGATATCAAGATTGGGCAAAGCTAGAGTTAGACATGAAACTTTTACCAATGAGAGAGTTTATAAAATCTAGAGAAAGTGTTCCTAATATTGATAATTCTACTGACCAATAAGATGTAAAATAAAATTCCGCAAACACCTCTCCGAAAGCTTTCGAAGGCGACAAACATCTTTTTCAAATCTAAACTTTATTCTTATAACCCTTTACCAACCAAACAAGGCTCGAACTTTTGTATAATTCATCATGAAACTAATTCTCGCCTCAACTGGATTTTGTACCGAAGAAATTGTTGCCAAATGTGAAGAGCTCGTAGGTAAACCAAGGAAATTAATTAATGTAGCTGTTATCAATGAAAGTTATGCTGTTGAGCATGATGATAATCTTAGATGGGTTTTGGATGATCTAAACAACGTACAAGACAATTTTGGTGGCAATCTTGAGTTAGTTAATCTCTTGGCCTTAGATATTAAAACAGTCGAAGAAAGAATTAAACTAAACGACGTTATTTTTGTCGTTGGAGGAAACACTGATTATTTAATGAGTGTCTTTAATAAATCAGGATTTTCTAAAATACTTCCAGATTTATTAAAAACAAAAGTTTATGTTGGCAGCAGTGCTGGTGGAATGGTCTTAGGCAAGCGCTTGTCTCCTAAAGCTTACGAAAAAATTTACGGCCAATCAGGCCAATACGGAATTACTAATTTTCTTGAATTAGTAAACATAACTTTAATGCCTCACCTAAATTCACCCTATTTTCCAAATCGAACAGAAAAACTATTAGAAGCTGCAAAAAATCACGACGGAGTAATTTATGGCCTAAAAGATGATAGTGCAGTAGTAGTTGAAGATAATAAAATATCAACTATCGGAAGTGACCCACTTATTTTAAATAAATAATTTTAAAATCATTCCTCTTTTCAATCCAATCCCTACCGGCCAAGATTCTAACTTTTGTTATACTTTCATCATATGAAAAAGAAAGAAGTCGTTCCTAAAAATTCTCGATATGTTCCTTTCACTCAACAAGATTATTGTTGTGCTCCGACATGTATTCAAATGGTAATGTACAAAAATGGCATACCGTTAATTCCTGCTGAAGAACTTGGTTATCATTTAGGGCTAATAGTACCTCCTTCAAGCAAACACCTGTTTTATAATGCAAGAACCTCCTCCACAAAACCACCGGCAGGTTATGGCACCAGAATCTATCAGGAAGAATTTTCTCCAAATATAGCTTTAAAAAAACTAAAAATACCACTTTCTTTAACTATAAATAAAATAGCTAATTTTGATTCGTCAGAAGAAGTTTTTGCTTTTTTGAAAAAAATCGAAAAAGAAAATAAAGATGTAGTGTTTTGTTTTAATCATGGTGCTTTAATTGATGACCCAAAAAGGGATTGGGGACATTTAGTATTATTCGATAGAATTATCGATAATAAATATAGAATTATTGACCCCAGTCCAACCCATCCAAAATGGCGATTAGTCGCTCCAGAAAAAATGTTTTATGCCATGAAAAAACATGGAGAAAAACCCACCGCCGCTGGACTTTGGGAAATCAATAAAACCAAATAACTAAAACTATTTAACCAGCTCTCATCTTTTTGCTAAAATCATCTTATGAAAACAAAAAACGATAATATGGTCGCCAAATTAGAAATCACAGTTCAAAAAACAGAAATGGCCATTGACCGAATCCAACGTTTCGTTACCAAATACGGTCCTGATTTAAATAATAATCAAGTAGCTCGAATATCAACCAAGCTTCAAGAATTACAGAAAGAAGTTGATGGCTTAACTAAAAAGATATGAACCAAAACCTCATCGCTCCTTGCGGTATGAATTGTGGACTTTGTCTTCATTATTTAAGACCAGAAAATAAATGTCCAGGGTGTTTTAGCGGTAGAAAAGTTAACAGTAAATGTATCAAATGTGCCATTAAACTTTGCAAAGAAAGGCAAGGAGAATACTGTTTTGATTGTGATAAATTTCCCTGTGACAGATTAAAACGAATGGACCAAAGATATCAAGAAAAATATGGCATGAGCGAAATAGAAAATTTAGAAAATATTAAAGAAAAAGGAATCGAGACTTTTTTAATTGATGAAGAAAAAAAATGGGTAAATTCAGACAGAACATATTGTGTTCATGATAAAAAACGATATAAATAAAATCCCTTATTCTTTTTTAATGCTTCGCCTTTTCTTCGGTTTTAGTCATTGACAAAGATAGTTACTCTAGTATCATTTTTGTATGAATAATAACCACTTAGCAATTTTTGAAAACTTTAAAATTCGTCGCGTTTATAATGAAGAAAAAGAAACTTGGTATTTTTCTGTGATTGATATTGTGGCTGCTTTAATTGATCAAAAAGATTTTCAACTTGCTAGAAATTATTGGAAAGTTTTAAAAAATCGTCTCACAAAAGAAGGAAGTGAAGTGGTTACAAATTGTAACCGGTTGAAATTACTCGCTAAAGACGGGAAAATAAGAGAAACTGACGTTGCCAATGTAGAAACAATTCTTCGACTGGTTCAATCAGTGCCATCAAAAAAAGCCGAACCAATTAAACTATGGTTGGCCAAAGTCGGCTACGAAAGAATACAAGAAATTGCCGATCCAGAAAAAGCTTTAAATCGATCTCGAGACTATTGGCAAAAACAAGGTAGAAGCCAACAATGGATTCAGCAAAGAATGATGGGGCAAGAAACCAGAAATAAACTTACTGATTATTGGAGTAATAATGAAGTTAAAAAAGGCGAGGAGTTTGCCATTTTAACCAACATTATTCATCAAGAGTGGACTGGTTTGTCAGTAAAAGAACATAAAAATTTAAAAAATCTAAAGACTCAAAATTTACGAGACCATATGTCAGACGCGGAACTAATTTTTACCTCCCTAGCTGAACTTTCCACTCGACAAATTGCCGAGACAATGCACACAAAAGGCTTAGAGAAAAATAAAATTCCTGCCAAAAGTGGTGGGAAAATAGCCAAGGATGCTCGTCAGGCGTTAGAATTAAAAACTGGTAAAAAAGTAATTACCCCAAAAAACTATTTACCAACCAAAAAATCCATAAAATCTTAACAAAACTCAAAGATTTTTATGCTATTCTTTTTTAATGCTTAAAATTTTCTTAAGTGTTTCGGTTGTTCTAAATCTTATCTTTGGTTTTTTATTTTTTCAGTCAAAATCAACTCCGACTGATTTATTTCAAGTCGAACGGATTGTTGATGGTGACACTTTTGTTTTAACAAACAAACAAGAAGTTCGTCTTATGAGTGTCAACGCTCCCGAAGTTGGTTTGTGTGGCAGTGATCAAGCTACCGCTAAATTAAGTGAGCTTATTTCTGGCAAAAAAGTTCGACTCGTTGGGGAGATTAACGACCATTTTGGCCGATTTCTAGCCCTAGTTTATGTCGATGACAAATTAGTTAACGAACAAATGATTCTCTCTGGTTGGGCCCGTTTTACTTCCACTGCCTCGCCAGAATCTGAAAAATTAAAATCCGCTTTCCAAAAAATTAAAACCGAAAAATTAGGTGTTTTTAGTGATCTTTGTTACCAAAACTCAAACCCCAAAAATCCCAAATGTAATATTAAAGGAAATGTCAAAGACAGTAAAAAAACTTATTTTTTCCCAGGGTGTGGCAATTACAGCAATGTTGCTTTAGAACTTGATCAAGGCGACCAATGGTTTTGTAGCGAAAAAGAGGCTAGTGCCGCTGGCTTTACCAAAGCTGCCAATTGCTACAATAAAAAATATTAGTCTAGTTTTTATTTTCTTTCAGTTCCATAATTGGAATCAGAACAATACACAATCAAATGAGGTACTTCTTCGTCTGGGTATTTGTCCCATTCATATTTACAAACTAAATTATCTTTGCGATATCCCACCTTGTGACTATCCTCACCTTTTGACTCATTAAATTTCATATAAGTAAAATCATTTTCTTTAAAATAATTTTCCACTGCCTTTTCATCTTCTGGTGTTGGATTTAAATAGCTAATCAAATACGAGTCACCAAAAAATGTTTTGCGAGTTGTGACCGTTTCTCCTTCAGTCCAAACAATATCTGCCTTTACTGGAGCCAAAAAGGGAATCTTTGTATCGTCGGTTAATTTCACTAAAAAATTGTAGGTCATATCAGTTGGCACTGTGGTCACTTCTGCTGTTGGAGTAACTTCACTTGGTTTTTCTACTTGAGTCACAACTTCTTTTTTAAAACTACATCCACTCAACAAAAATCCAGACGTAATCACCATTATCAATGTAAATATATTTTTCATATAAACATCATATCGTATTTACACACAATAATTCTTATTAGTCCAAATCCGTTCAACCTCTCAAGCTAGTGCTAGCCCAACTCATCCAAAATGGCGATTAGTCGCTCCAGAAAAAATGTTTTATGCCATGAAAAAACATGGAGAAAAACCAACCGCCGCAGGTCTTTGGGAAATCAATAAAACAAAATAAAAAATTACCTCTGTAAAGTACTATAATCAACTTAAATTAAGATGAAAAATATCTGCATAGTTTCTGGAATTTTACTTTTACTTGCGATCCCTTCTTGGTGGCCTTACGGATTTTATACTTTACTTCGTTGGATAATTTGTGCTGTTTCTATTTATGTGGCTAATGGTTTCTATAAATCAAAATTAACTGGTTGGACTTTTGTTTTTGGTGCTATTGCCACTATTTTTAATCCTCTATTTCCTTTTTATCTAGACAAATCTAGTTGGGTTGCAATCGATTTTATTTCAGCAATATTATTTTTTGTGTCAGCATATTCAATAAAAAATGGAAAAAATTAAAAACTTTTTCTCCAGTATATTAGGAACAATAATCTTTATATCAAGTGTTTTACTCCTTGGGTCAATATTAATTTTTGGTGCCTATATAGCAGAAAAAGTTAATCCTATATTAGTTGATCTTTCCGTAATAATTACCTTTATTTGTATTTTAGTATTGCTTCCATTAGCTATTTTTAAAAAAACCAGGATTATTTCTTTTTATGGAATATTTATTTCTTCTTATATTTTTGGTATTAGTCTTTGGGTTTTTTCATTTCTTACAACTTATTATTATTGGGGCATTATCGGAGTTATTTTGGGACTCTTTATCATGGGGGTGGGCGTCTTACCTTTTGCCGTTATTGTCTCTTTATTTTATTCTGATTGGTCAAGTTTAGGGAACATTATTTTTATGATCATATTAACTTTTGGTTCTCGCCTTTTTTCTCTACATTTAGCTAAAAAAATAGACAAAGAAACATACCTTCAGGAAAAAATAAAACAGACAGAAATCATTATAAATGATCCAGAATATGTTTGGGCTTGTGACTACTGTGGTAAAGAATTTGATTCTGAAGAAGAAACTGATAACCATGAAAAGGTTTGTGATCTAAAAAACAAAAAAATAAGCGCCAAAAAGAAAATATATTGCACTCAATGTGGAGAAGAAAATCTAATCACTTTTATTTTTTGTAAAAAATGTGGCGCCAAAATTATTCATTAAAACAAAATATGTATTGTAAACATTGTGGTAAAAAAAATGTTGAAGAAAGTAAATTTTGTCCTTTTTGTGGCAAAGATTTAGATGTTAAAAATCAAAATAACTCTGGAGTCAATGAAATAACTATTCCTGAAGAAATAAAAGGTTGGAGTTGGGGTGGTTTCCTTTGGGGTTGGATTTGGGCTATTGGTAATAAAACCTGGATTGGTCTTTTAGCGTTAGTTCCATATATAGGATTAATTATGAATATAATTTTAGGTATTTATGGACGAGAATGGGCTTGGAGAAACAAAAAATGGGATAGTATTGAACATTTCAAAAAGGTTCAAAGAAATTGGGCTAAATGGTGGTTAATTTTATTAGGTGGGGGATTAATATTTATTCCTATTTTAAGTGTGGCAATATTATCTACTATTAATCCAATAGAACAATCAAACAAAGCCAAAGATGCCACGATTAAAAATGATTTAGCAGAATTAATGAATGCCAGTGAAAGATATTATGCAGTTAAAGATGCTTACCCGTGGAATGATAAACAAAATTTATTAACAGATACATACGTTTCAGAAGATATTACAAGAGAAACTTGGTTAGCTAATTTAGTTAAGGAAAATGAATTAAGCCAAAATTTTATCGATAAAATAAAAACACTAGAAAATAAATTAGCGCTTATAAAAGAAGAAGGAAAATATGGTAACTCTTACTATTGTTTTCAGCCAAATAGTAAAAGTGTCAAAGAAGAAGCAAAAACAAAATGTTCTACGGTTGGTAGTTTTACTTATGGCCAGTCAAAATATTTATGTGTTACTGACCAAGAGTATCTTTGTTTACCATAAATTATAAATTGCTCCCATCTACTCTCCCAGATTACATCAAAACTTTTTTTCTTCTGGTAACTAGCAAGGTAAAAAAGGCAATATTTATAACCAAAGAATATAATGGGAAAACTATTGTCACAAAATTAATCTCTCCAATTGAAAATAAGACCAGAATCTGACGAATAATATTAAAAAACCAAGTTAACATTGTTTCTTCCCGTGGCCTGTCCCAAGACTTAATAAATGTTGGTGTAAATGAAAATATATCCACAATAATTACTAAAATTATTGACCAAACAGGTTGATTCACCACTAGCCACAAAATAATTGCCATTATCGCCAAGATAAAAGATACAACATCAATTTTTTTAACTTTTTTAACCCCATTTTTTAGACTGAGAATCAATACTATCAAAGAAATTATCCCCATGGCAAAACTTACATATGATCCAAATCCCGCCCCTTTACTCCACTGCAAACCAAACGCAATAAAAAATATTAGCGACCACAAAACCCAACTAAATATGTGTGGTTTAGTTTTTCCGACTATTGTATCTTTTAAATAGGGGATGTACCCGATAAAAGTAATTACTACAGCAAGTATTCCTAATGTTTGTTTCACTAAAGCATTATATATCAAAAACGCTCAACACTACTAAAAATTTTGTCACCTTCCAAGATAACTGTCTTTAAAATGTTAAAATACTTTCAGATCATGACCCCGCACTTATTTTTATAACAAACTTGTGAGCTATAATTTAACCATTCTAAAAAGTTCCAGTAGACTGGATCAATTTACCAATCAAATTCAAACAGAGTTTGATAATTCTATCCAAAAAATAGAAAAAGTTTTACCTTCTCAAAATATCGATATTGTTGTTTACGACAATCCAGTCGGAACTATTTCTGAATACGGCATCGGCGGCTATACTCCATACCATCATTTAATTTTTATTTCTCTCGACCCAAATTTTCCTAATCTTCAAAAATCAATTACTGACCAATTTTCTCGAACCCTAGCCCACGAAATTCACCATGCCATCAGAACTAAAAATATTGGTTATGGAAATAATTTACTAGAGGCTTTAATTACTGAAGGTCTAGCCAATCATTTCGATTTAGAAATTAATCAAAAATCACCCCAAATTTGGGACTCCGCTCTAGATGAAAAACAATTAGCTAAATTTCAAAAATTAGCCGCCAAAGAATATTTTAATAAAAATTATATCCACAATGATTGGTTTTTCGGTTCCAAAAGTATTCCCAAATGGACAGGTTACACTTTAGGTTTTGAGTTAGTCAAAAATTTTCTCCACCAACATCCCACCCAAAAACCCTCCACCCTTTTCTCCACCAAAGCCGAAGATTTTATCCAAAAAAAATTTAGTTAGTTTTTCCTCAGGCCGTCATGTTGTGCTAGTATAAATTATATGGATGATCAAAGTAATTTAGTTGCTCCAGAAATTGTCAAGAAAAAAACATTTACTGACAACTATTATTTTGAAATTATCAAAAATTATAAAGATTTTAGTACCAGAATTGGCAGAAAAGATTTTTGTTTTTTTATTTTAATCAACATTATTTTCTCTGTTATCGTTAGTTTTTTATGGTGGCCATTGGCTATTATTTTTCAAGTTATAGTTTTTGTTCCTAGTTTAGCTTTGGCCAGTCGTCGGCTTCACGATGTCAACAGTGATTTTATATACGCTTTTATTCCTGGCTACAATTTAATTCTTTTTCTAAAAAAAGGAACCAGTTATGATTCCCCCAATGTTTACGGTTCTGTCCCCGAAAGTAAAATAAAAATCAAACTCCTCTATATTTTAGTTTCTGTTTTATTCGTTCTTTTTGTTGGAAGAATTATTTTTGCCCAAGAACAGGCTAGGAGACAACAATTGAGTCAAGTAATTGATGTCCCTGAAAATACTGAAGCTAGTCGAGAAAAACTTGAAGAATTAAATAAAATTTCTCTCCAAGAAGTCGAACAAGCCCAAACTCTTGAGGAAATTATCAAAGCTTACCAAAATGCTCGCAAAGGCAGTCAAGCCAGTCTCGCCGGTGCTCTAAAATGGATTTCTCTTTGTCAAACCAGTAAAGAAATAAAAGATGCTAGTAATAATTTTCCGGCAAAAAGTGAGGCTATCACTGCTGCTCTAGAAAAATGGAAAGAACTGACTCAAAAAGAACTTACTCAAGCTCAAACTATCGAAGATTTTAAAAATGTATACGAAAATGCTCCCAGCGACGAGGCTCTCAAAAGCACTATTTATAACAAATGGAATGAAATTGCTCTTCAAAAAGTCGATCAATTCCAAAATCTCACTGAAACCAAAAAGGCTTATGATGATTCGCCTAAAGGCAGTCAAGCTAAAACCAAAATTCTAGAAAAATGGAAAGATTTAGTTAGCCAAAAAGTTAATCAAGCTCAAAGTTTCGAAGATATGCAAAGTATTTATAGTACTTCGCCAGATGATGACTCTTTAAAAAGCCGAATTATTGCCAAATGGATTCCTTTGTGTCAAAGCACCATCCAAGCCAAAGAAGTTTATTCTCATACCACTAACAGAGATGATCAAGAATTAGTTATGGAAAAATGGGCAGAATTAGCTAACCGAGAAATTAATGATGCCCAAGGATTTCAAGATATTAGTTACATTTACAACAATCTCCCTGATGATAACAAAATCAAAGACACTGCCATTGCTAAATGGATTTCCTTTTGTCAAACATATCAAGAAGCCAAGGAAGTTTATTCTGCTATCTCATCAGATGATGATGATCGCAAGCAAGAAGCTTTTGATAAATGGGACTCGTTAGCCCTAAAAGAAATTGAACAAGCTCAAACTTTAGAAGCCGTCAAAGAAATCTACAACAACACTCCAGAAAATAGCACCTCCCGAAAAACCGCCATCGAAAAAATAAAAGAACTGAGCTAATTCTTTTGTTCTTTTTTAATTGTTTTCCAGTGATACAAATACACCGGTACTCCCACCAAAATCATGGCTATTGAATTTGATAATTGTCTTTTTCGTTGATTTGTTTGTTCCTCTTTATTTCTTTTTTCCATTTCTTCACGTGATATTGTTTCCTTACCTTCAACAGCAGGTTCAACATAATAACTATATTCCGACACTCTAAAAATATAATTTTTCAACCCCAAATCAACCAACTGAATACTGCCAATTATTGAAATTAATAACCCCACAAACGAGAATAAATACAAATACAACAGCCTGATATTAAATTTCATATTAACTAAGTATACCAAAGTAAATTTTTGTATCAGGTATAATTAAATATTCCTATGAAATCTGAAAAAAATATCTCTAAAAAACAAGAATATAATCGCAACAATTTTTTTTATCGTATGTTGTGTGGATTTTTTCTTGGGATTGCCGTTATTGCTCCAGGCGTCAGTGGTAGTGTTATGGCCGTTATGATGGGTATTTATGACGAATTAATCACTATTATTTCTAACCCTTTTAAAAACTTCAAAAAGAATTTTATTTTTTTGTTCCCTATGGGCCTTGGTTCTATTATCAGCATTGTCTCTTTAATCCAAGTTTTAAAAATTATGTTTGAGAGATATCCCATACCTTCATTTTTATTATTCTTTGGTCTTATCGGTGGTAGTCTTCCAACTATTTTTAAAGAAGCCAATGAAAACGGTTTCCAAAAAAAATATTTATTTGGGGTTATCGGCGCTTTTATTTTTGCCGCTAGTATTGGTTTAATTGCTCGATCAAAAATTACCTTAAATTCTGACCTTAACGATTCTGTTTATTTACCCATCACTGGTGGTGTTGCTGGCATGATGAGCATGATTCCCGGCATGAGTATCTCCATGGTCCTTATGACTTTAGGAGTTTATTCAAAACTTCTTCATGCTGCCGCTGGCTTTAAGATTATGACTATTGCTCCAGTTGGATTTTGTTTTCTTTTAGGAATGTTTTTATTTTCCAAAATTACCAAATTTATTTTTGATAAATATCATAGTTTTGCCTATTTTATGGTTTTTGGATTCGTTTTAGGTACTCTAATCGGTATTTTCCCCGGCATCCCCACCGATCTATTAAATTGGATCTTAAGTATTATTATGATTTCCCTCGGATTTTATATTTCCACTCTTTTCCAAAAACTCGGGGTTAAATTCAAAACCATAGATTAACTAATGATCGATAATTATTGTTTAAGTTATCAAGTTAATTTCTATCAAAAGTTCAAGACTGTAAATAGATTACCTTCTTTTCCTAAAAATACTGAAGTTTCCCCTGGTTGCATTGAACCAATTATTATTCGTCAAGAAGGCTTAACTCTGGCTTGGATTATGAAATGGGGACTTATTCCGTTTTGGGCCAAAGAAAGGGGAGTTAGCCGTCATATGTTCAATGTTAGTGCCGAATCATTAACTACTAAATTAGGCTTTAGAAAATCTTTCAAAACCCAACGTTGTTTAGTTCCTGCCAATAATTTTTCTAATATTGATAATCAACCATATTTCGCTTTTGCCGGTGTTTACGATGTTTGGGTCGAGCCAGTTTCCGGTCACGAAGTTTACACTTATGCCGTCATTGTTGCTGGTAAAAATCACACCCCAGTTATTTTAAAATCATCCGATGAACAAATTTGGCTAAGTGAACAAACTCCTGTTTCAACATTAAAAAATATTATTCGTTTCTAAAAACTTCACCGTCTGGACTTAAACAGTCAAATCATTCATAATTAAACTATGACAATCAAAAATCAAATCTATCGCTGTCCTGTTTGTGGCAATATCGTTGAAGTTATTCATGCTAGTGGTGGCACTCTTGTTTGTTGTGGTAAACCAATGGAGTTATTAGCCGTCAAATCTGAAGATGTTGGTCAAGAAAAACATCTTCCTGTTGTCGAAAAATTAGAAGGTAAAGTAACTGTAAAAATTGGCTCTATTCCACATCCTATGGAAGAAGCCCATTATATTGAATTAATCGAAATTATTGCTGACGATAAAGTCTATAGAAAATTCTTAAAACCAGGCGATATTCCAGAAGCCACTTTTGAATTAACTGCCGAAAATATCATCGCTCGTGCTTATTGCAATGTCCACGGCCTCTGGCAAACAAAATAAATTAGTTCATTTCAATAGTTATTCGTTCAAACAAAAATGAAAAAATATTTAATCATCTCCTTTTTGTTTTTATTAGCCGTTACTCCAGTTGTTGCCAAAGGCTCTCCTAATACTAATTCTCAAACCGGCCAAGCCGCCACTACTAATAATCAAAACAAATCCACAGTTACACCATCACCCAAAACCTCTATCACTCCCACTAGTAATCAAGTCAAAAATCAGAATCAAGTTCAAACCAAAAATCAAGGTGAGGATCAAAATTTAACTGTCAAAACTCAAGAAAAAGAACAATTAAATCAAACTGTCGAAGAAAATCTAACAAAAGTTTCCGATCAAGTCAAAGAATTAGTTGGTGCTGTTGGTGCCAAAGGTGGTATCGGTCAGCAAGTCAAAGAGATTGCTCAAAACCAAACCAAAGTTCAAGAAAATCTCAAAAGTAATTTAGCCCAACTCCAACTGCGCAAAAATTTTGTTAAATTTTTCCTTGGTTCTGACAAAAAGACCCTCGAAAATATGGAACAACACTTAGAAGAAAATAAATTATTGATCCAACAACTTGAAGAGCTTAAAACTAAAACCAAAAACGCCGCCGATTTAACCCAACTCCAACAAACCATCGATCTAATGAAATATCAAAACACTTCTCTCCAAGACAAAATCAATCAAGAAGATAAAGTAATCGGTTTGTTCGGTTGGTTAACTAAATTACTTAATAAATAATTATAATCAAAACAAAAAATTAACAAAAAAATCCTCCAAAATATTACTTAAATAGATCTATTCTTTATTGTTAAAAAATTGATTTACCATCCGTGCTTGGTCTGCCGACAAACGCGATTTTTGACTTTCAACTACCATTGATGCTCCAAAAGATGCTGCATGAGCAACCTTTTCTATATAAAATTTTGTCCATTCTTCAGGTTTTTTTAAATAAAGCAACCCCAAAAAAGTTCCCATATAAGCATCCCCGGCTCCAATTTCATCTCCTTTTAATTGATCTGTCGCTAGAAATGGTGGTATTGAAATTGTTTCATTCTTAAACCTAATCATCGATCCATTTTCACCTCTAGTTATCACCAAAATACGGCTCTCTTTAAACTGAGATTCTATTACTTGTTCTAAATTTTCATCTCCGCCAAAAAAACACATTTCTCGTTCATTCCCAAAAACTATACTCGGCCTTTCTTTAAAAGAGTCAATAATCTTCACCAAAACTTCTTTTGTTATAACACTTGGCCTCGCTCCTCCAAGACTGAATACAAAATCTCCATTATCCCGGATCAGTTGAGAATGAATTTTTAACGCTCCTTCAAATATTCTTGGATGACGGCACGATGAAACATCTGCCACAAATAATTTATTTTTACCATCTTCTATTTCATCACTATCTACATCAATTTCTGTACTTGCTCCATAAACAGAAACTCTATTTATTGCTTTCCCTTCATAATTAATCATTCCTCTCCAAATACCTGTCGGCAAACTTTTATTAATTTGAGGTTTACCCAAAAAACTTTCTGAAGACTGTTGATAAAAAGATCCATTTTTATCTATTCCAACCGAATGATATAGCTTCACATTTTTGTCTCCAGATACCAGGCTATAAGCTGTTAAAGTATTTGGAATTGGTCCTCCTGGAGTCTTTACTACTAAATCTTGATGTTCTAAAAATGAAGCCAAATCATCACATCTTGTAGGAAAATTTTCCACTATACTCCTAACTTTATGATCTACTAACGCAATTCCAATACCAACAGTTCTTTCAGTCTTCATATTAGTGCCATATTATACACGGTTTAAAAAATAACCAAAAGATAGGTGTTAGTCAATATTATTGACTAAAAATACTAAGAGTCTTATAATACAATTCTGGAACAAATCTCATGGAAAATTACACTAAAATTATTAATCCAGACGAAACGCCTCTTCTTAAGCTTAAAAAAGCTTTAATTTTTTCAGATATAGACGGCACTTTAATCCATAATTCTCAACCAATTTCTCCAAAAGTAAAACGAGCTATTTTTATTTTTAAAAAAAATAATTATTTTTCTTTAGTCACTGCCAGAAGTTTAGATTCAACTTTACAGATAATTAAATCTTTAAATTTACACTCCTACAATATCACTGAAATGGGAGCTCGAATTATTGACCCAAAAAATCAAACTATTTGGATCAAATATCTTTCTCGTAAATCAGTTTTAAATATCATAAATATTCTAAAAAAAGGTAAATTTATCTTTACTCTTTGTATTAATGGTCACACCGAAAAAGAGATTAATGACCAAACTTTAAAATGTTTAGATCTTAATCATGTAACCAGGATTTCTGTTGTTAATATCAATCAAAAACAAATAAATTTTCTCCAAAAACTACTTTGCAATTTAAATGGAATTAATTTTTATTTATCTAAAAATATTGAAAATTATACCAATTGGAACTTGGATATTGTTCACAAGTCAGTTAGTAAAAAAAATGCTGTCAAAAAAATTGAAAAAATACTTAATATCAATAAAAAATACATCATTGGGATTGGTGATGGGTATGGTGACATCCCATTTTTATCTGAAACCAAAATTAAAATTGTTATGGAAAATGCCGAGCCAAAAGTAAAAAAAATAGCTAATTATATTGTTCCTCCTGTTTGGGAGGATGGTGTTCTAACTGCTTTCAAAATTATTAAAAGTTTATTTTAAAATTATTCTTACTCAAACACTAAATTTCCCTTTGGGAATTTCTATTCAAGTTAAAAAAAAGAAGTTTCAAACCGAAAAAGGTTCAACCCCTTATTCTTTTACCTATTCTTTTAAAGGCGAAGCAGAAAATCATCCAATTGTTCCTCAAAGCCTTTCAGCTATTGCTCAAAGAATGTCAGAAAAGATTTTATCCAAAAACGTTACTTTAATTGCTTTAGACAGAGGAGGGACCGCTTTAGGTGTGGCTGTTTCACTTTGTTCTGGGCTCTCTTTATATATTGCTTTTAGTTATTGGACCCAACCTCCTCAAAATTGGATCTCTTGGGAAGAAAAAGGCGCTGGAAAATCTCTCGCCATCCCTCCACTCACTCCAAATACTCATGTCGTTCTTATTGATGATGAAATCAATACTGGGCTAACTTATGTCGATGCTTGTAAAGAATTATCAAAAAAATCAATCATTGTTGATCAAATTATTACAGTTTGTGAAGTAGAAAAAACAACCCCTGGGAAAAATATCATTAATCAATATTACCCAGATATTCATATTGACAGTTTATTTACTATCCCAGAACCAATTCCATACGAAGATAATTTTTATTTTCATTCAAATTCTTAACGAATTTTTATCTCATCTTCACATACTCATCCCATGACTTGGTACTGACTTTGTCTAGCGGGTATTTTTCCAATGCTCTCACAAAAAATCTTGCCGACCCTAAATCCGTAAATAGGGGAATATTATTATCTACTGTGGCTCGACGGATTAAATAACCATCAGTTATATAATCTTTGTAATTTTTCACACTATCAATTCTTTTTTTACTCAAATTAATTACCAAAGAAATTTTCTTTGACTCAATAATATCAACTACATTTGGACTTTTACTATCATGTACCTTATAAACCAACTTCGTTTTAAAAATCCGTTTTTCTAGGTATTGGCAAGTTCCATCTGTGGCATATATTTCAAATCCTAGTTTTTTTAATCTCCAAACTGACTCCAAAAATCTTTCTTTATTAATATCTCCTCCCAAACTCAATAGCACTGCTTTTTTATCCATCTTCATTCCAGTCGAATAAATTGCCTTTAAATAGGCATCTTCAGCGTCTTCTCCAAAACAAGCCACTTCTCCGGTTGATGCCATTTCCACTCTCAATACTGGATCAGCCCCTTTCAATCTAGAAAAAGAAAATTGTGGCACTTTTACAATTACTTGATTAGGATATTCCACCTCATGTTTTTTACTTACTCCAAAAAAACTATCCACCGCCACTTTTATAAAATTAATTCCGGTTGCTTTAGAAATAAATGGAAAAGTTCTAGAAGCCCTAATATTCAATTCAATTACAAAAATATTATTTTCCTTGGCCATAAATTGAATATTAAAAGGTCCAGTAATATTCAAAGCTTTTACCATCTTTTTACTAGCCTCAACTATTTGTTTTTCTGTATGCAAATACATGGTTACCGCCGGATAAATAATTGATGCATCCCCTGAATGAACTCCCGCATTTTCAATATGTTCCGATATGGCAAACACTTGAATCTCTCCTTTTTGGGCTACACCATCAAATTCAATTTCTTTTGCTTCAGAAATAAATTTAGAAATCGTTACTGGGTGTTCTTTATTTATTTCAGCTGTTTTATCCAATAAATCTTTTAAATCATCATCGTTATAACTCACACTCATCGCACTCCCTGAAAGCACGTATGATGGTCTTACCAACACTGGATAACCAACTTTCTCAGCAAATTTCAAAGCCGATTTTAAATCAGAGAAACTGTCCCATTCTGGTTGTTCAATTTCTAATTTATCCAACAAAGCCGAAAATTTATTTCTATCTTCGGCTCCGTCAATATCCTTAGGTTTAGTCCCCAAAATTGGCGCTCCATAATTATCTAACCCTTCTGCCAAATTATTTGGAGTTTGACCTCCTACCGAAATTACTACTCCAAACGAATTTTCAAAATCATAAATATCCGCAATTTTTTCAAAAGTTAATTCTTCAAAATAAAGGCGATCAGAAATATCATAATCAGTTGAAACTGTTTCTGGATTACAGTTAACAATTATGGATTTTTTCTTGTGGTCTTTTAATGACAAAGCAGTGTTCACACAACTCCAATCAAATTCTACCGACGACCCAATTCTGTAAGGACCCGAACCCAACACCATTACTCCGTCCTTGTTTAGTGGCTTAACATCGTCGTGTCCAGCATTGTAAGTAGTGTATAAATAGTTAGTCTGAGCTGGAAATTCTCCTGCCAAAGTATCAATTTGTAACACACTCGGTATCACCCCACATTTCTTTCTTAAATTTCTTATCTCTAATTCACTTTTGCCTATTAATTGGCCAATTCTTTTATCCGATAAACCGTTTTGTTTGTATTTAAGCAAAGATGCCTTATCTAATTTTTTGTTTCCACCCAATTCTTTTTCTATCTCAATAATTCTTTTTAATCCCTCTAAAAACCATTCGTCTACTCCACTCAATTTATGAATCAAATCAACCTCTATCTCTCGATTTAACGCCTCCGTAATTGCAA
>Ga0209373_10001789_pt1 | contig 23866 bp, 14 predicted proteins | sample Higcelweek5metaG_FD_187173 | JGI IMG/M metagenome (GOLD analysis project Ga0209373, IMG submission 187173) | Freshwater pond sediment microbial communities from the University of Edinburgh, under environmental carbon perturbations - High... | ecosystem: Environmental > Aquatic > Freshwater >... | reverse complement strand
ATGCCAAGGGCGTGAAAAAGGCGGCCCCCCCCGAGAGGGACCGCCTGTCGTGTTCCGCTTTGCCGGGTCTAGCCCATGGCGCCGCCGCCGCCGCGCAGCTCGGCGATGAGGCTCTGCAGCACGTTGGCCTGGCGGGCCAGCTCCTCCACGGCCTTGGCCGCCTCGCCCATGGCTCCGGAGGTCTCGTTGGCGATGTCGCTCACCTGCTCGATGGAGTGGTTGATCTCCTCGCTGGCGGCGGACTGCTCCTCGCTGGCGGTGGCGATGCTGCGCACCTGGTCCGAGGCGGACTCGACGAGGCGGACGATCTCCGCCAGGGCCTGGCCGGACTCGCCGGCAAGCTCCGTGGTCTCGGTGATGAGCCGGACGGACTTGTCCACGCCCTCCACGTTGGACCTGGCGCTGTGCTGGATGACGGTGATGGCGTCGCCGACCTCCTTGGTGGCGGTCATGGTCTTTTCGGCCAGCTTGCGCACTTCGTCGGCAACGACTGCGAAGCCGCGCCCGGCGTCGCCCGCCCGCGCGGCCTCGATGGCGGCATTGAGCGCCAGCAGGTTGGTCTGGTCGGCGATGTCTGAAATGACCGTGAGGATGCGGCCGATGTCCTCGGCCTGCTTGCCCAAGGTGTTCATGTCGGCCTTGAGCTGGCCGGTCTGGTCCTCCACGCCGTTCATGCCGGTCATGACGCGGTTGACGATCTCCGAGCCGTGCTGGGCGTGCTTGCGGGCGGTCTCCGCCGTTTCCGCCGCCTGGGAGGCGTTCTTAGCCACCTCAAGCACCGTGGCGTTCATCTGCTCCATGGCTGTGGCCGTCTCGGTCACGCGCATGGCCTGGCGGTCCGCGCCCTTGCTGGACTCGCCGATCTGGGCGGAAAGCTCGGCCGAGGCGGAGGAGACGACCCCCACGATGGACTCAAGCTTGCCCGCCGCGGCCAGCATGCCCTCGCTCTTGGCGCGCTCCGCGTTCTTGCGTGCCTCGTCCGCCTCGGCCGTGGCCCGCTCCGCGTGCTGGGCCTTTTCCTCGGCCTCGCGAGTCTTGGCGTTGATGTCCTTGATGTTCTGCTCCAGCACGCCGGCGGTGGCGTTCAGCGCATTGTAGATGCCGCCGATTTCGTCCTCGCGCAGGTGCTCTATGCGCTGGTGGTACACGCCGCCCGCGATGCCTTCGACAAAGCGCGAAACGGCCGCCAGCGGCTTGAGGATGGAATTGCTGGCCACAAGCCAAATGGCCAGGGCCATGATGATGAGGCTGACCACGCCCACGGCGCTGAGCAGGTACAGGGTGCTGACAACCGGGGCCTCGATCTCGGCCTTTTCGATGAAGCCCATGAGCTTCCACTTGGTCTTGGGCGAGGTGAAGACGATGCCCATGTACTGCTTGCCGTCGATGACCACATCTTCACTGCCGGAGTCCTTGGCGAACAGCGCCGCCAGGTACTTGGGCTCCACCTCGGCCACCTTCTTGAAGTTCAAAGCCTCGTGCCGCGACTCGGCCAGGATGACGCCGTCGTCCTGCACCAGGGCCATGTAGCCGGTCTGGCCCAGCTTCACCGACTTGATGAGCTCGGTGAGCTTCTTGAGGGAGATGTCCAGGCCCACCACGCCGACCACCTTGCCCTCGCGGCTTATGACGCGGGCGGCGCTGGTCACGGCCTCGCCGGTGGTGGACATGTAGGCCTTGCCCAGCACCGGCTTGTCGGTCACGGGCTTGGTGTCGGTGTACCAGGGGCGCTTGCGCGGGTCGTAACCGCCCGGCATGGTGGAGTCCTCAAGGCAGCTCACGAAGCCGCCCTGCTCGTTGCCGGCGTAAACCTCCACATAGGCCGGGTGGGTGCTTTGCACCGTGGCCAGAAAGTCCACCAGCCTGCGCCCGGCGGCGTCGCCCTGGTGCACCTGGGCCTTGGTCTTCTCCGTGGTGGTCAGGTGGTTGGTGCTCACCTCGTCCACATGCTGCACCGAACCGTTCTTGGCCATCATGTCGGCGTTCATCAGGCATTCGTCAAGAAAGAGCGAAATGGCATAGTCGATCTGCTTGATCTCGCCCGTGGCGCTGCGCTGATAGGACAGGCGCGACTGCTGGCTGAAGTCGTAGGCGACGATGGCCAGAATGCCCGCGAGGATGACGGCGATGACCGAGACCAGACCGAGGATGAGGCGTGTCTTGATGGAGCGGGGCATGGGACCTCCTGGCTGGAGTTGCGGGCGTGTCCGCTGTGGTGCGGAGTCCAGGGTGTGCGGCGAAAAGCTTGGAAGAACGCGGCGCCGAGACGCCATGCTGCAGCCTTAGCTCTGCTTCGTGAGGATAATCAAGTGGATCGCGATTATGTTGCGTTTTTGTGAAGATGAGGCGCGGCGGAGGATTGAATGCCTGCGATTATAAATCGTTAGGACGCGGAACAGGACGGCGCACGAAGATCGTTCTGCGCTGGGAACTGGCGGCAAGGCACGTGAATTATTCGAAATGTTGTTGTGCAGTGCAAAAGCGGAATGCGAAATAATTAAGTAGCGCCGGAAGGAAGCGTTAACGCGATTGTCAAAAATGCCCGCATGTTGTCACGGGGCGGGCACACGGACGCCAGGGCCTACTGCACCTTTTCCGCTGCGGCGCGGCCAATGCGCCCCGGAACCTCCAGCACGCTGGCAGCGGCATCCAGAACAAAGGCTCCGGCCTTGCGCAGGGGGTTCTGGCTTATCTTCGGCGACATGAGCTTTTGCAGGCTTGCCGCCGCGCCCACGAAGCGGTCGTGGTTCAGGCTATCCGTGCCGGACATGCTGGAGATGTCGATGATCTGAAACTTCTCGGCCTGGGCCATGGCCGCAATGCGCGGATCGCGGGCGTCCAGGTTGCCCATGCGCGCGCGGTCGCCGCCGAGCCGGTTGGAAAAAGACAGGGCGCGGTCGTCCGGCGAGGCCAGCACGGTGAGCGGCGGCTCCAGCGGGCCGATGGCCTCCACCTGGCTCTGGAACACGTCCAGGTCGATGTCCGGCGCGGCCAGAATCACCGAGCCCAGCCGGGACAGGGTCTTGTCCTTGCCGGTCAGGCGCAGCTGCCGTAGCGACTCCATGGTGAGCCAGCAGCCCATGCTGTGGGCGGCCAGGTTGAGGTTGCCCAGGCGGCGGTCGGCCGCGAGCTTTTCCAGCAGGGCGGCCAGCTGGTCGCGCGAGAAGGTGGCCCCGTCCTTGTCGGCCACGTAGCCGGAGAGCTCCCCGTCGGACGGCCAGGAAAACAGCAGCGCGCGGCTGATGGGATCGGGGTTGTCCACCACCAGCTGCGCCATGCGGAACAGGGCCTCGGGGAAGTTGGTGTTGTAGCCGTGCACGAAAATGTCCACATTGTTGTGGCCGTTGGCGCTGTCCGCCCCGGCCTTGGCCGCGTCGTGGGCTTCGGTTTGCTTTGCCGCCAACGCCGGCGCCTGTTCCGTCGCCGCCAGCGTCGGCGCCGGGGTCTGCTTTGCCGCCAGGACCATGGCTTTGCCCATCGACTTGTCGGCGTTGCCAGCCGCGTCAGCAGGGTCCTTCCCGTCATCCGCAGAGTCGGCCGAGGAGCCGTCGTTCTTGGCCAGGGCGTCCAGCAGCTCCTTTTCCGAAAGGGCCGTGTACGAGGCGATGGTGAAGTCCGTGGCCGGGTCCGGCGTTTTGCCCGCCTTGGGCCACTCTATGTTCGCGGGCTTGTGCGTGGGCGGAATGGCGATGACGTAGCGCGCCAGTTGCATCACCCGCGAGCGTTTGGAGCAGTACGAGCCCTCGTGGCCGTCCTCTGGCGCGCGCGTGGTGGCCACGAAGACGGTTATCTGCCGGGGCGCGGCGGCCGCGGCGGGCACCGGCACAAGGGTCATGGCGCCGGGGCGCGGGGCGCAGCCGCCCAGGACCAGCGCAAGGGCGAAGACCGCGAGCAGGACAGGGATCTGAAAGGTGGTGGCGACCGCGTTGCGGTGCAGTGGCTGGCGCGTCATGTCTTGTGTCTCCATTGGCGGGGGGACCGCACGGAGCCTTCATGTCCCCAAAGCGAAACGAAGGCAAGAGGGACGGCTTTGTTTCAATCGCTGCGCGGGCTGCGCGGGTTTTTTCCGTCGCGGCGGGCGGCATGGCATGCCCCGCGCGGGCGGACCGGAATGCCTGGCGGGATGCTTGCGGATCGCGTTGCGGCGGCTGATTGTTCGTGCGGATCTACAGGGCGGATCTACAGGGCGGATTCCGGCTGTGCGGGCTTGCCCCGGCGCTTCATCCACAGGCGCGCGCGCTCCATGTACAGGTAGACCACGGGCGTGGTGTAGAGCGTCATGGCCTGGCTGAACAACAGCCCGCCGATGATGGTGATGCCCAGCGGCCGCCTCAGCTCCGAGCCGACGCCCTGGCCTAGGGCCAAAGGCAGCGCGCCCAAGAGCGCGGCCATGGTGGTCATCATGATGGGCCGGAAGCGCAGCAGGCAGGCCTTGCTGATGGCGTCCTCGGGCGAGAGCCCGCCGCGGCGTTCGGCGTCGATGGCGAAGTCGACCATCATGATGCCGTTCTTTTTGACGATGCCGATGAGCAGGATGATGCCGATGATGGCGATGACCGAAAGGTCCGTGCCGGTGGCCAGCAGGGCCAGCACCGCGCCCACGCCTGCGCTGGGCAGGGTGGAGAGGATGGTCACCGGATGGACCAGGCTCTCGTACAGCACGCCCAGCACGATATACACGCTGATGAGCGCGGCCAGAATGAGCAGGGGCTGGTTGGCCAGGGCGGCCTGGAAGGCCTGGGCCGTGCCCTGGAAGCTGCCCCGGATGCTGCCGGGCAGGCCGAGGTCGCGCGCGGCCTCGTCGATGACCTTCACCGCGTCGCCCAGGGCAGTGCCCGGGGCCAGGTTGAAGGAGAGCGTCACCGAGGGGAACTGGCTTTGATGGTTCACGGCAAGGGAGGTGGAGTTGGTGGTGTGCCGCGTGAACACGGAAAGGGGCGCCTGCGAGCCGTCGGAAAGGGGCACGTAGATGTCCTTCAGGCCGTCCGGTCCCAGCAGGTGGCCGGGCTCGGCCTCCATGACCACATGGTACTGGTTGAGCGGCGCATAGGTGATGGAGACCTGCCGCTGGCCGAAGGCATCGTACAGAATGTTGTCGATGAGCTGCGGGGTGACGCCCAGGCGCGAAGCCGTGGCCCGGTCGATGCTCAGGGTGGACATGAGGCCCCGGTCCAGCTGGTCGCTGTTCACGTCGACCAGTTGCGGCAGCGAGCGCAGCTTGGCCAAAAGCCGGGGCGACCAGTAGTTCAGGTCGTTCACGCTCTCGGCCTGCAGGGTGTACTGGTACAGCGCGCTCGAACCGCGCCCGCCCACGCGCAGGTCCTGCACCAGCTGTAGATACGTGGGCGCGCCCGGCACGCCGGCAAGCTTCTTGCGCAGCCTGCCCATGACCTGCTCGGCGTTGATGCCGCGCTTCTCGAAGGGGGCCAGGGTGGCGAAGATGCGCGCGCTGTTCGGGCTGCCGCTGGAGCCGCCGCCCGAGCCGCCGATGAACCCGGTGACGTATTCCACGTCCGGGTCCTCCTTCATGATCTCCATGACGCGCTTGAGCTTTCTTTCCATGGTCTGGAACGAGACGTCCTGCGCGGCCTGGATGTTGCCGGAAAGCCGCCCGGTGTCCTGCTGGGGAAAGAAGCCCTTGGGGATGAGCACGTAGAGGTAGCCATTGAGCAGCAGGGTGCCGATGGCGATGCACAGGGTGATGCGTTTGTGGCGCAGGGCCACGCGCAGGGTGTCGGCGTAGAGCGCGGCGAGGTTGTTGAACACGCGCTCGCTGCCGCGGCTGAACCAGCCCTTGTGCTCTTGTCCGGGCGGGCGCAAAAGCGCCGCGCACATCATGGGCGTGGTGGTGAGCGAGAGCAGCATGGACACGAAAATGGCGGAGGAGAGCACCACCGCGAATTCGCGGAACAGGCGTCCCACCATGCCGCCCATGAGCAGAATGGGCAAAAACACCGCCACCAGCGAAATGCTCATGGAGACCACGGTGAAGGAGATCTCCTTGGCGCCGGCAAAGGCGGCCTCGCGCGGCTGCATGCCGCCCTCGATGTGCCGGGTTATGTTCTCCAGCACCACGATGGCGTCGTCGACCACGAAGCCCGTGGCGATGGTGAGCGCCATGAGCGAAAGATTGTCCAGCGAATAGCCGCACAGAAACATGATGGCGAAGGTGCCCACCAGCGAAACCACGGTGGCCACGGCGGGAATGATCGTGGCGCGGAAGGTGCGCAGAAACACGAACACCACCAGGATGACCAGGGCGCAGGAGAGCAGCAGGCTCAGCTCAACATCCTTGAGCGAGCCCCGGATCGGCGGCGAGCGGTCCACCACGGGGTTCAGGGTCATGCCGCCGGGCAGTCCGGCCTCAAGCCGGGGCAGCAGCCCGCGCACGCTGTTCACGGTCTCGATGATATTTGCGCCGGGCTGGCGGAAGATGACCAGCAGCACGGCGGGCTTGCCGTTGACGAAGCCCGCGGCGCGCGTGTCCTCCACGCTTTCGGTGACCGTGGCCACATCGGCCAGGCGCACCGCCGCGCCGGAGCGGTAGGTGAGCACCAGCGGCTCGTACTCCGAGGCCTTGGGCTTCAACTGATCGTTGGTCATCACCTCCCAGGCGCGGTCGCCCTGGGACACCTGGCCCTTGGGCCGGTTGACGTTGGTCTTGGCGAGAACGCCGCGCACGTCCTCCAGGCTCAGGCCGTAGCGGCTCACGGCGGCGGGGTTGAGCTCCACGCGCACGGCGGGCAGCGAGCCGCCGCCCACGAACACCTGCCCAACGCCCTCCACCTGGGCCAGCTTTTGCTGCAGCACCGTGGCGGCGGTGTCGTACAACTGGGCGCGGGTGTGCTTTTCGGAGGTCAGGGCCAGGATGAGGATGGGCGCGTCGGCCGGGTTGATTTTGCGGTAGTTGGGATTGGACGGCATGTTCGAGGGCAGAAAGCCCCGCGCGGCGTTGATGGCCGCCTGCACGTCGCGCGCGGCGCCGTTGATGTCGCGGTCCAGGTCGAACTGCAGGGTGATGCTGGTGCTGCCGCGCGAGCTGGTGCTCGTCATCTCGGTCACCCCGGCTATGCGGCCGAACTGCCGCTCCAGCGGGGCGGCCACGCTGGTGGCCATGGTCTCCGGGTCCGCGCCGGGCAGCGCGGCGGAGACGGAAATGGTCGGAAAGTCCACCTGCGGCAGCGGCGATACCGGCAGCAGGCGAAAGGCTATGGCTCCGGCCAGGGCTATGGCCAGGGTCAGCAGCGTGGTGGCCACGGGCCGCCGGATGAAGGGCGCGGAAAGGCTCATGGCTTGTCCGTTGGCCCGCTTTGGGAAGCGTCGCGCTTCATGCCGTCCGCTCCGTCCGCCGCCGTGTCTTTCCTCGTGTCTTCCGGTTCGGGCGGGGCGATTTTGCCCGCCGCGCCGTGGCCCAGCACGCGCCGCGCCAAACGGTCGAAGGCCAGGTAGATGACCGGTGTGGTGTAGAGCGTGAGCACCTGGCTGAACAACAATCCGCCGACGATGGACACACCGAGGGGACGCCTGAGCTCCGAGCCGACGCCGGTGCCCAGCGCCATGGGCAACGCGCCCAGAAGCGCGGCCATGGTGGTCATCATGATGGGCCGGAAGCGCAGCAGGCTGGCCTGGTAGATGGCCTCGCGCGGGGGCAGGCCGTGCTCGCGCTCGGCCTCCAGGGCGAAGTCGACCATCATGATGCCGTTCTTTTTGACGATGCCGATGAGCAGGATGATGCCGATGACCGCGATGACCGTGAGCTCCATGCGGCAGGCCATGAGGGCCAGCACCGCGCCCACGCCCGCGCTGGGCAGGGTGGAGAGGATGGTCACCGGATGGATGTAGCTTTCGTACATGACGCCGAGCACGATGTAGACCGTGATGAGCGCGGCCAGAATGAGCAGGGGCTGGTTGCCCAGCGAGGCCATGAAGGCCTGCGCCGTGCCCTGGAAGCTGCCCGCGGTGCTGTCCGGCAGGCCCACATCGCGCGCGGTCTCGTGCACGGCGTCCACCGCGTGGCCCAGGGCCACGCCCGGCGCGAGGTTGAAGGAGGCCGTCACCGAGGGGAACTGCCCCTGGCGCGAGATGACGAGCTGGGTGCTGGTCTCGCGCACGGTCACCAGCGAGGAGAGGGGCACGCTGCCGCCGTCCGCGCTCCTGATGTAGATGGCGTTCAGGGCCTGCGGGCCTTCCTGCATGCCCAGGGGGGCCACCAGCACCACGCGGTACTGGTTCAGCTCCGTAAAGATGGTGGAAACGAAGCGCTGGCCGAAGGCGTCGTACAGGGCGTCGTCTATGGCCTGGGGCGTTATGCCCAGGCGCGAGGCCGTGGCCCGGTCGATGTCCAGCTGGATGCGCAGGCCGTTGTTCAGCTGGTCGCTGCTCACGTCGATGAGCTCCGGCCGGGCGCGCAGGGCGTCGATGAAGCGCGGGGCCCACAGGGCCAAGGTGTCCGGGTTGGCGTCCTCAAGGGTGTACTGGTACTGGGTGCGGCTGCTGCGCGCGTCGACCGTCAGGTCTTGGGCGGGCTGCATGAACAGGGCGTTGCCGCCCAGGGCGGAAAGGCGCGGCGAAAGCCTGCGGATGACCTCCTGCGCGGTCTCGTCGCGGTCGGCCAGGGGCTTGAGGACGATCTGGATGCGCCCGGTGTTCAACGACACGTTCTGGCCGTCGATGCCGATGAAGGACGAGAGGCTCTCCACCGCCGGGTCCTTCAGAATCTCCTTCACAAGCTCCTGCTGGCGCTCGCTCATGGCCTGGAAGGACGAGGACTGCGGCGCCTCGGAAACGCCCAGGATGATGCCCGTGTCCTGCACGGGGAAAAAGCCCTTGGGCACGATGACGTACAACACCACTGTGAGCACGAGGGTGCCCACGGCCACGGCCAGCGTGGCGTTCTGGTGCTCCAGCACGTACTCCAAACTTGTGGCGTAGCCTTGCACCATGCGGTCGAACTGGCGCTGCATCCAGGCGGCCGGGCCGCGCGTGGGCAGCTTTTCCTTGGGCACATGCTTGAGCAGGCGCGCGCACATCATGGGCGTGAGCGTGAGCGAAACCACGGCGGAAAGGAGGATGGTGACGCCGAGGGTGATGGCGAATTCACGGAAGAGCCGCCCCACCACGTCGCCCATGAACAGCAGGGGAATGAGCACCGCGATGAGCGACACCGTGAGCGAGAGGATGGTGAAGCCTATCTGCTTGGAGCCCTTGAGCGCGGCAAGGAAGGGCGGGTCGCCCTCCTCCACGTAGCGTGAGACGTTTTCGATCATGACGATGGCGTCGTCCACCACGAAGCCTGTGGAGATGGTGAGCGCCATGAGCGAGAGGTTGTTGAGGCTGAAGCCCGCCAGATACATGACGCCGAAGGTGCCCACCAGGGACACGGGCACGGCCACGCTGGGAATGGTGGTGGCGGGCAGGTTGCGCAAGAACAGGTAGATGACGAGCACCACCAGGGCCACGGCCAGCATGAGCTCGTGCTGCACGTCGCGCACGCTGGCGCGGATGGTCATGGTGCGGTCGGAAAGCACGGTGACCTGGACCGAGGCGGGCAAGGCGCTTTTGAGCTGCGGCAAAAGCCGCTTCACGCGGTCCACCACCTCGATGACGTTGGCTCCGGGCTGGCGCTGGATGTTCACGATGATCGCCGGGTCGGTGTTCATCCAGGCGGCCTGGCGCACGTCCTCCGGGCCGTCCACCACCTCGGCCACGTCGGTCAGGAATACGGGTGCGCCGTTCTTCCAGGCCACGATGAGCTGGCGGTAGTCCTTGCTGGAATAGAGCTGGTCGTTGGCGCCGATGATGGCGGCTTGGCGCGGGCCGTCGAAGCCGCCCTTGGCCTGGTTCACGTTGGCCGCGGCTATGGACGTGCGCAGGTCCTCCAGCGAAAGCCCCAGGGCGGAAAGGGCGCGCGGGTTGGCGTGCACGCGCACGGCCGGGCGCTGCCCGCCGCTTATGCTCACCAGGCCCACGCCCGGCAGCTGCGAAATTTTCTGCGCCAGGCGCGTGTCGGCCAGGTCCTCCACCTTATAGAGCGGCAGCTCCTTGGAGGTCAGGGCCAGGGTCAGAATGGGCGCGTCGGCCGGGTTGACCTTGCTGTACACGGGCGGATTGGGCAGGTCCTTGGGCAGATAGGAGTAGCCGGCGTTGATGGCCGCCTGGACCTGCTGTTCGGCCACGTCGAGGCTGATTTCGAGGGAGAACTGGAGCAGGATGACCGAGCAGCCGCCGGAGCTGGTGGAGGTCATCTGCGAGAGGCCGGGCATTTGCCCGAACTGGCGCTCCAGGGGCGCAGTGACGCTTGTGGCCATGACATCCGGGCTGGCGCCGGGATAAAAGGTGCGCACCTGGATGGTGGGATAGTCCACCTGGGGCAGGGCGGCCACGGGCAGCTGCTTGTAGGCCACCAGACCGGCCAGCACGATGGCCACCATCAACAGCGAGGTGGCGACCGGCCGCCGGATGAACGGCTCGCAGATGTTCATGGCCTGGCCTGGGGCTGGCTCCCCGCCTGGACATCCTGCTTCGGCGCGGCGTCGGGCTGCTTGTCCGGCTTATGATCCGGCTTTTGTCCTGGCTTCTGTTCGGCCTTGGCCTTGTGCTCCGCCGAGACGTTCGTTGTTGCGTTGGTGTGGGCGCTGGTGGTCGCGTCGGTCTTGGCGGCCGTGCCTGCGGCTGGAGTCTGGATCTTGTGCGCGGCCTTGGCGTCTGCTTTGGCGTCTGCTTTGGCATCGGACTTGACGCTGGACTTGACGCTGGGCTTGGCCACAGGAGCGGGCTTGCGGTCCTCCGGCTTGGCGACCGGGCCTCTGGCCGCGCCAGGCTGGGCGGTGGCATTCTGGTGCGCCGCCGCTTGACTCGCTGTCTGTCCCGCCGTTTGGCCCGCCGTTTGGCCGGTCGGCTGGCCCTTCGCTTTGTCCGCGGGCTGCTCAGGAGTCTGGGCAGTGGCGTTCTGGCTGGTGGCGTTCTGCGCGCCAGCCTCGGGCTTCTTGCCGCCGGGAACTTTGATTTCCACCGGGGAGCCGTCGCGCAGGCGGTCCGCGCCGTCCACCACGACCTTTTCGCCAAGGGCCAGGCCCTTCAGAATGACGCTCTGGCCGTCGCCGCTTTCGCCTACGCTCACATTCCGAGCATTGGCCACGCCCTCCGGCGAGACGACATACAGATACGTGCCCTGCTGGCCGCGCTGCACGGCGGCGGCGGGCACCACTATGGCGTCCTTGAGCACTTCGAGCAGCAGCTTGGCGTTGACGAACTGGTTGGGGTACAGCTCGCCCTTGGTGTTGGCGAAGGTGGCCTTGAGCTTCACCGTGCCGGTGCTGGTGTCTATCTGGTTGTCCAGGCTGAAGAGTTCGCCCTGGGCGAGCTTTTTGGTCTGCTCGCGGTCGTAGGCGTCCACGCGCAGTTTTTCGCCCGCGCGCAATTTATCCAGAACTTTCGGCAGCTGGTCTTCGGGCAGGGTGAACACCACGTTGATCGGTGCAATTTGGTTCACAACGAGCAGGCCGTTTGCATCACTTGCGTGCACCATATTGCCCGGATCCACCTGGCGCAGGCCAACCTGGCCGGAGACCGGCGCGGTGATGCGGCTGTATGTGATTTGCAGCCGGGCGCTGTCCGCGGTGGCCTTGTCCGTGGCCACGGTGCCCTCGTACTGGTGCACCAGGGACTGCTGCGTGTCATACTGCTGACGGGCGATGGCGCCCTGCGCCATGAGTTCGGCATAGCGCTTGAGGTCCATGCGGGCGTTTTCCAAAAGCGCCCTGTCGCGCCGGAGCTGGCCGTCGGCCTGGGCGAGCTGCACCTGGAATGGTCTTGAATCGATGACTAAAAGAAGATCGCCGGCCTTGACCATCTGCCCTTCGCGGAAGAGCACCTGCATGAGCTGGCCGTCCACGCGGCTGCGCACGGTCACTGTGCTTTGCGGGGTCACCGTGCCCAGGCTGGAGAGAAACACCTCCACATCCTGGGCCTTGGCCTCGGCCACCACAACGGGCAGGGGGCGGTTCTTGCCATTGGAGGCTTGCTTGGCCGCATTGGCCGCGGCCTTGTACCAGTAGGCCCCGCCGCCCGCAGCCAGGCAGAGGGCCACCAGGGCGAGCAGCAGCCATTTTGTTTTTCGGGAGGCGACCGGAAGCGGAGCGGTTTCACTCATTGCTGTATCCTGTGGCGGCTGGCACTGCGTCTGGGGCTTGGCCCGCCGGAAATTTCCTGATGTGTTGGACAAAACGTTGCAACACATTGGACGATGCAATAACCATACCTGCTATACTGAGGAGTCGCGGCCCTTTGCGTGTCCGTGCCCTGTGCACTCTCAAACCCTAGCAGACAGTTATTCCGGGAAACTAATATCAGCGCGAAATTTCCTATGCAAGCGGAAAACAGCACTGGATTGCGGTGCAGGTATGAATATAAACACCCTTTCTCGGCGCATGGTTAAAGAGAACGTGCTGCGTTTGCACGTGTTTTCGGCTCAGGCCTTGACTGGACGCGCACTGCGGAATAAAAGGTTCACGAAGGAAAATATTTCCCAGGAGGAACATGGTGCCCCAAACAGCACAGAAATGTGCCGAGCGATTGTTGAGCTTGGCCCCGAGACTGATGCAGACCCTGCGCGTGGAAATGCGCGCCGGGCGTCCGCGCGAGCTCACCGTGCCGCAGTTCCGCACCCTGGTGTTCTACATGAATCATAAGGATGCGGCGCTTTCCGAAGCGGCGGACCACCTGGGGCTCGGCATGCCCTCCGCCTCCAAGGTGGTGGAGGGGCTTGTGGGGCGCGGGCTGCTTGTGCGCGCGGCCAACGCCCAGGACCGCCGGCGCGTGGACATCGCCCTGACTCCGGCGGGGATGCGCGTGCTGGCCGAGGCCCGAACCGAGGCCACGGCCGTCTTTGTGCGGCGGCTGGCGAACCTTTCCAATCTCGAGCTTGATGTGCTCTATGCCGTGCTGGGCACTCTGGAGACGGTCATCGGCACCGATTCCGCCGAAGGCAGCGCTCCGCCCATCGGCGCGCCGGAGCTTTACCCCGCCAATGCCCCGGACGTGAAGTAAGTCGCTCCGTCAGCCTTGTCCGTCATTCCCGCGCATTGCTTTGAGGCGGGAGCTTTTCTGATTGCTCCGTATCGTTCGCGCTCTGGCCGCAGGGCGTTCGCAACGCCGCTGGCGGCGAGTCTTTCCCACATTCAGGGCGCCCGCCTCTTGTGATCCGTATGCGGAGCGCGCCATGCCCGCGCGTGTCTCCGGCTGGTCCGCGCGTCGTGTTTGCGAGGCGCAGAGACCTGCCGATACCTGTCGGGATAATGCATATTACCGCATGCAAAGCGCAATTTTCTTGCCTGTTCCAGTCATGTTTGCGAGGATGCGCCCAACAGCTGCATGTCGCCAAGGCGTTGGTCAAGACGGCGCGGAGCCGGGCGCACGGCCTGCACCGGGGCGTGATTGCGGTCGCATGCGGCGCGCAGCGAGGAGGCATCATGGACGAGATTGCGGAGTTGATGAACCGCCTGGCCAAGACCGAAGGGCCCACCGAAACGGCGCTGCCCGGCGTGCGCCTGCACCGGCGTTCACAGAGCATTGAGCCGTGCCCGCTGCTGTATCAGCAGGGCGTGATCATCCTTGGCCAGGGGGCCAAGCGCGTGCGCCTGGGCGGCGAGGTGTACGAGTACGACCGCGACCACTATCTGGTGCTCTCCGTGCCTTTGCCCGCAGAGTGCGAGGCCACGGCCAGCGTGGAGGAGCCGCTGCTGTCCATGGCCGTGGACATCGACATGGGCATGCTTTTAAGCGTCATCGGGCAAATGGAGGACAAAGCCGAGGAAGCGGGCGCGCGCTGCCGGTGCAAGCACCAGGGCCTGGCCCTGGCCTACGCGGACAAGCCCTTCAAGGAGACCGTGCTGCGGCTTCTGCGCGCGCTGGAATCGCCGGTGGAGAGCCGTGTGCTGGGCCCCGGGCTTCAGCGCGAGCTGCTCTTCCGCATCATGTGCGGCGAGAATGCGGCCTCGCTCTACGCCCTGGCCATGAAAAACACCGGGCTTGCGCGCATCGACAAGGCCCTCAAGCAGATCCACAGCAATTTCAGCCAACCTTTCAACGTGGACAAGCTGGCCGGGTGCGTGAACATGAGCGCGTCGTCCTTCCACCGGACCTTCAAGCAGGTCACGTCGCTCTCGCCCATCCAGTATCTCAAGAAGGTGCGGCTCAACCAGGCCAAGAACATGCTGGTGGAGCAGGGCGTGCGCGCCGGCGAAGCCGCGCGGCTGGTGGGTTATGAGAGCGTTTCGCAGTTCAGCCGCGAGTTCAAGCGCTACTTCGGCGCAAGCCCCGGACGCCTGCCCGTGTCGCACCGGGGCTGAGGCCCGCTTTCGCGACGCACACCTGAATGCCCGACGCCCGGAAGGCGCAGCCCACCCGCTGGGGCAACGTCTTCTTATTGATTGGGCCGGACGTCATGCGCATCAATGCGGTCAGGGCATGATCGGCAACAGATTGCCAGCCCCGCGCCGGGCCATCAATGCGGCCAGCGCCCCGGGCTCCAGCGGCCGGGCAGGTCAGTCCGCCGCCCCGGTTGTCGCTTCCGTCCCGCCCGTCTTGTCGGTCTCGTTCGCGGACAAGGCCTCCAAGGCGCAGGCGGCCAGGCCGGAAACCGCGCCCATGACGCACACGCCCTCCCACCCGAAGCTGGCGAAGGCCCAGGCCCCGATGGCCGTGCCCACGGAGCCGCTGGCGAACATGATGGTCATGAACACCGTGTTCAGCCTGCTGCGCGCCGAGGCGTCCAGGCCGTACACCCGCGACTGGTTCGAGATCATGGCCGCCTGCATGCCGATGTCCATGAGGATGATGGCCAGGACAAGCGCGGTCCACGAACCCTGACAGAATCCCAAAAGCGCAAAGGACGCCGCCAGCGCCGCCGCGCCCCAGGCGATGAGCTTGCCGCGCCCGCCCTTGCCCTTGTCGGCCAGGCGTCCGGCCAGGGGAGCGGCCAGCACTCCGGCCACGCCCAGCACGCCCAGCAGCCCGGCCACGGCGCTGCCCTGGGAAAAGGGCGGCCGTTCCAGATACAGCGCCAGATTGGCCCAGAAGGCCACAAAGGCGCTGAACAGCAGGCCCTGCACCATTCCGGCTCGGCGCAGGCGCGCATGCTTGCGCAAGAGCTGAACCATGGAGGACAGCACGCGGGGATAGGTCAGCCCGGCCGCGGGCTCCGTGCGGGGCAGGCGCAGGGCCAGCACCACGCCCATGCCCAAGGTGGCGATGGCCGCCAGTCCGAACATTTCGCGCCAGCTGAAAAACTCCGACACCGCGCCGCTGACCGTGCGCGCCAGCAGAATGCCCGCCAAAAGTCCGGCCATGACCGAGCCCACCACGCGGCCGCGCTGGCTGTCCGGCGCAAGGTGCGCGGCCATGGGCACCACCTGCTGGGCCACGGTGGCCAGCGCGCCGATGCACAGGCTGGCCGCGCACAGCACGGCGAAGCTGGGGGCCAGGGCCGCGCAGGCCAGGGCCAGAGCAAGCGCCGTGGAGGTGAGACCGATGAGCCTGCGCCGCTCCACGCAGTCGCCCAGCGAGGCCAGAAACACCAGCCCCAGCGCGTAGCCCACCTGCGTCAGCACGGCGATGTGCGCCACCTCGCCCGGGCCGATGCCGAATTCACGGGCCAGAATGCCGAGCATGGGCTGATTGTAATAGATGCTCGCCACATACAGCCCGGAAGCCGCGGCCATGAGGGGCACAATGCCCTTGCCGAGGCTCCCCGTCTGCGCCGAAGCCGCGCTTTCCCGTGTCGTTCCGCTCATGCCGCTCCCTGTGCCTGTCCGGGGCGCTGTTTGCCCGCTGCCTGGCTGTTCCGTGTCGTGCTGGCGTTGCACCGCCGGATGTTCTGTTTGCTGCAGGCCGGTTGTCCTGGCCGGATACCTCGGTTCATACCCCGACCGGCCTCACCGGCGGAGGTCACGGCGAATGTCCGTTCGTTGGAGGCTCAGCCGGATCTCCTGCCGGGACCCGTCTGTTTTGCGGACGCCCCGCCGGATGTCAACCTGAAGCCGCGTCCGATATCCCGATGGATGCCAGGAGGTACCCGGCCCTGTGCCAGTCTGCTGCCGAGCCTGATATTCCGGTGGATGCCAGGGAGGGCCAGCCTGCTGCCCGGCCCTCTACCTGGCCCTATGCCCGGCCTTACGCCTGGCCTGCTGCCCGGCGGGCGGCAGCGCCTGCGGCCCCGGCTACTTGGCTTCCTGCAAAAACGCTTGCCGGGCCATGGCCGCCCGCTCGCGCAGGTCATCGCCTTCCATTTCCTCGACCACGCGCTCCAGCATGTCCGGTATCTGGATCTGCTGCGGGCATTTCTCCAGGCACTGGCCGCACTTGACGCACTCGGAGGCCAGCCCGGACTTTTCGTGGATGAGCCCGCCGTCCACGCTCAGCAAATAGAACATGCGCATGGCCTCGCGCTCGCCGGAGAGGTACATGCTGTTGAAGAAGCTGAAGCTCTTGGGGATGTCGACCCCGGCTGGGCAGGGCATGCAGTAGCCGCAGCCCGTGCAGCCCACCTGCATCAACTCATGATAGGTCCGCGCGGCGCGGTCCACAAGGGCCAGCTCCCCGTCGTCCAGGGAGTCCGCGTGGGCCTCGTCCGCCATGGCGAGGTTCTGCTCCACGTGGGCTTCCTCGTTCATGCCGGAGAGCACCACCGTCACCTCCGGGTGGTTCCACACCCAGCGCAGCGCCCATTCGACAGGGCTGCGCCGCGGGGCCGCCTGGTCCCAGATGGCGGCCACGGCTGGCGGCGGGGTGGGTCTGGCCAGCAGGCCGCCGCGCAGGGGCTCCATGATGACGACGCCCAGGCCTTTGGACGCGGCGTATTTCAATCCGGCCGTGCCCGCCTGGAAGCTCTGGTCCAGGTAGTTGTACTGGATTTGGCAGAACTCCCAGGGATAGGCGTCCACAATGCGCGTGAAGTCCGTGGCCAGCCCGTGGAACGAGAACCCGGCGTTGACGATGCGCCCGTCCTGTTTCGCTGTGTCGAGGAACTCGAGGATGCCGAGGCCCATAAGCTTGTCCCACAGCTCGCCGTCGAGGGAATGGACGAGATAATAGTCGATGCGCCCGGTATCAAGCCGCGTGAGCTGCGCGTTCAGGTAGCGGTCCATGTCCGCGCGCGTCTTGATCATCCACGAGGGCAGCTTGGTGGCCAGCCGGACGCGGTCGCGGTAGCCGTCGCGCAGGGCGCGGCCCACAAAGGGCTCGCTTTCGCCGCCATGATAGGGCCAGGCCGTGTCGATGTAGTTGACGCCCTGGTCAATGGCGCTGCGCACCTGGGCAATGGCCCGCGCGTCGTCGATGATGCCGTCGGCCATGGGCAGGCGCATGCAGCCGAAACCCAGGATGGAGAGCTTGTCGCCGGTTTTGGGCATGGTTCTGTAGAGCATCATGTCTCTCCTTTTGTTCTGCTTGTGTCTGCTTTCGGGCGGCGCAACGCGGCGCATAGCCGGATGCGGGAGGAGATACCTGATAGGCCCGGCGGGAAGAATGCCGGTTTCTGCTTTAGATTTGCCTGATTCTGCCGAGATGTGCGGGCAGGACCACCGGCCTTTCCGGCAACGCGCATTTGATGAATTGTGTTGAGCAAAATTGGAAGGTTGCCCGGCCTCATCGGTTCTGCTACACCCTTGTCTGGAGCACACTGCCAGCGGAACCCCGCCGGTCCACCTCTATCCTGCGAGGATGCCGTGTCCCCTCTCTCACCTTCCCGCCTTGTTCTGGAGCTTGAGCCCGACCAGGCCTTTCTGCCCACGGCGGCGGCCGCAACGGAAAACGCCGCCCAGGTCTATGGCCTGGATGCCCAGGCCTCCCTGCGGCTGGCCCTGGCCGTTGAGGAATATTTCATCTACCTCTGCCGCTTCGCCGGGCGCGAGGAACCCATCCGTCTGACCCTGACCCAGGGCGGCACCTTTGTGCGCGCCAGCTTCCGGTTCCGCGCCGGCGAGGTCAGCCTGCGCGCGCTCAACTTCGCCGCCAGCGTGGACCTGGAGGGAGGCGAAGGGGCGGAGGCCGAGCTTGGGCTGCTGGTGGCCTCGCGCACCACGGACCGCTCCAGCCTGGAGCTTTCCGGCGCGGACGTGTACCAGCTCTGCGCCGAGGTGGACCGCGGCTACCCCCCCGGCGAGCCCGTCACCGCCCCGCAGCACCTGAGCGGCCCTCTGCGCCTGGACGAGGCGCCGGGCACCGGCGCATTGCAGCACAGCGCGTTGCTGGCGGCCGGACGCTACCCCACGCGGCTCTGTCCCAGGTGCTTCCTCCGGCCGGGCCGCTTTGCGGACATGGTGGCCGCGAACCAGTACCGCGCCCTGGTGGCGCTGGACAGCGCGGACCGCCCCGCGGGACTGCTGTGCTGGCGCGCCTCCGGCCGCAAGAGCGTGGTCTTCTCCGGCCCGTATGTCTTTGCCGACGCAGCCGACCTGGCCGCCGAAACCGCGCGCCTGCTGACGGAGCGCTTCCTCTCCCTGGTGGCCCGCACCGAGGCCGTCTGCGCCTTCAGCGAGCGCCCCACCCGGGACTTGCCCAAGGGCTGGTTCGAGAGCCTGGGCGCTCTGCACCTGCCGGAGCGCGACGACGCGGGGCACCTGACCTTCACGGACCAGCCGGCGTTCTTCCGCCACTTGCGCGAGGATGTCGGCGGCGCGGTTTGGGCCCACCCGGATCTGTTTCCCTTTTTGCGGGCCCATTACGACCGCCTGGCCTTCTCGCGCGATCTGCTGGCGGCCGCGCCTCCTGCGCAGTCCCTGCTGCCCGCCTATTCCCTGCTGGCCACCTCCTGGGACCGCATGCGCGGCCTGGTGGTGCTGAAGCCCCTGCTCGACGGCCGGGACTTCTCCGCCAACCTCGGCGCGCACGTCCGCGCTCTGAACGAGTCCGAGGGCGACGACGCTCCGGCCATCCTGGTGCATCTGGACCTCTCCGAGCCCTGGCAGGGCGCGTTGTACCCGGCCCTGGCCGAGAACGGCTTCGCGCCACGGCTCATCCTTCCCCACGGGGGCAACTCCGACATCCTGGTCTGCCAACATGTCCATGCCGATAGCTGAACTCGTGCCGGAGTACATCCGGTCCTTCGAGGCCTACGTGCCCAGCTGCCCGGACCCGGAGCTCATGCGGCTCTACGGGGTCAACCACCTGCACCGGCTGAACAACAACGAGAACGCCCTGGGGCCCCCGCCCGCCGCGCGCAAGGTCATTCAGGATTTCGAGGCGCAGCGCTCGGCCATCTATCCCAGCGGCGACTCCTTCTTTTTGCGCAAGACCCTGGCCGAACGCTTCGGCAAGGACCCGAACCGCTTTCTGGTGGGCAACGGCTCCTGCGAGGTCATCGCCAGCGTCATCAAGGCCTTTTGCGAAAAGGGCGACAACATCATCACCGCCGACAAGACCTTTGCGGTGTACGAGTGGGTGGCCGAGTTCTCCGGCTTCCAGGCGCGGCTCATTCCGCTGCGGAACTACGGCTACGATCCCGACGCCATGCTCGCGGCCATGGACCGGCGCACCAAGATTCTGTTCGTGTGCAACCCGAACAACCCCACCGGCACCTGGTGGGACCGGGACGCCATGGAGCGCTTTTTGCGCCAGGTGGACGGCCGGGCCATCGTGGTGGTCGACGAGGCCTACCGCGAGTACGTGGACGACGAGCGCTTCCCCGACGGCATGGAGCTCATGGAGCGGCATCCCAACGTGGTGGTGTTCCGCACCTTCTCCAAAATGTACGCCCTGGCGGGCCTGCGCGTGGGGTATGTGTGCGGCCAGCGCGAGGTGGTGGAGTACATCCGCCGTACGCACATCGTATACTCGGTGAACGGCGTGGGCCAGCCCGCGGCGGCCGCCGCCCTGCTGGACGACGCGGAGCACATCGTGGCCACGCGGCGCATGGTGGCCCAGGCCAAGGAGCTGCTGCTCCCGGCCTTCGAAGCCCTGGGGCTCAAGCATGTTTCGGGCGCGGGCAACTTCGTCATGGTGGAAACGCCCATGTCCGACTCCCTCGTCTACCGCCAGCTCATGCGGCGGGGCGTCATGGTGCGCACCATGACGGGCTTCCGCTTCCCAAACTGGGTGCGCGTGAGCCTGGTGCAGCTGCCCGTGATGCAGGACTTCCTCACGGCCTTCCGCGAGGTCATCGAGACCGGGCGGCAAGGGACATGAGCGAGGCGACGGAGCAGGGGCCGCAAACGCTTGTCACCTATGAGTTCTCCGCCCTGTGCGCCGTCAGCCTGCTGTGCTTCTGCAATTTGGCTATTTTTTACGGATTTTATAACTACTTGCAGCAGCTGGGCGTGCCCGCCGGCTGGCGCGGGCCGCTGCTGGCGCTGGAGCCGCTGACCGCGCTGGCCCTGCGGCCCTGGCTCAGCACCGCCCTGAACCTGGGGAACAGCGTGCGGGCCATGCGCGCGGGCGTGTGCCTGGCCATATTGGCCCTGGTCAATTATCCCTTTGCCACCGCCATTTGGGCCATTGCCGCTGTGCGCGTTGTGCACGGCGCGGGCTACGTGCTCCTGGCCTCCGGGCTCATCGCCGCCTTCACGCATTTTCTGCCGCGCGGTCAGGTGGCGCAGGGCTTCGGCCTGCTCTCCCTCACCTCGCTCTTGCCCAGCGCGCTCATGCCGCCCTTTGTGGAGGCCGTGACGCCGCTTCTGCCCGGTCCGGGCTATGCCTACGCCATGGCCGCGCCGCTGATGCTCCCGGCCCTGCTGCTGCTGGCGCCGCTGGGGCGCAAGACCCGCGCCATGGCCGCGGCCCTGCCGCCTGCGCACACCACGCGCCCCACCTGGACCGAGCTGCGCGCCAACCTGCGCGCGCCCGGCGTTGCGCCGCTGCTTTTGGGGCAGCTGGGCCTGCTGGCCGGGCACACCATCGTGTATTTCTTCATCAAGGGCTGGAGCTTGAGCCTGGGCGCGGGCAACCCCGGCCTGTTCTTCACCTGCGCCAACGTCGCCACCATTGGTCTGCGCGTGCTGGGCATGCGCCTGCTGGACCGGCTGAACCCCGGCCGCGCCACGGGCCTGGCCTTGTTCTTTCTGGCCGTGTTGGCGCCGTGCTTCGCCCTGGCGGGGGGCCCCTTGAGCCTGAACGCCATGGCGGTCTTCTACGGGCTGGCCCTGGGCCTGGGCATGCCGCTGTTCAACGCGGCCATGTACCGCGTGAGCCCGGCGCATCTGCGGGGGCTGAACACGAACCTGCTCCTGGTGGCGCTGGACGCCGGATTCATCCTGGGACCGGTGATCGGGGGAGCTGTGCTGGCGGGCGGCGTGCCTGTGCAGGATCTTTTCGTGCTCTGCGGCGGGCTGTTCCTGCTCTCCGGCCTGGCCTTGCTGCCCGTGGCCCGGCTGACGTCCGCGAGGGGCGCGGCTCCCAAGGGCTAGCGGGACGACCGGCTCGCGTCAGACGAGCGGCTTTGCCGGACGGGTGGCTCTGCCAGACGAACTGCTCTGGTAGACGAGCTGCTCTGGTAGACGAGCGGCTCTGTCAGACGAGCGGCTTTGCCGGACGGGTGGCTGTGCCAGACGACCGGTTTAGGCAGGTGACCGGCTTTGCCAGATGTCAGGCGGGCGGCGCGCGGTCAGTGGGGCTAAAGCATGGCCAAGCGCAGCAGCAGGTTGCCCGCCACCTCGCGGCGATAATCCGCGCTGGCGCGCACATCGCCAATGGGCCGCACTTGCTCGCGGACCACGGCGGCGGCTTGCTTGAGCGCGGTCAGGCCGAGCTTGCGCCCTGTCAGTGCGGCCTCGGCTTCCGGGCAGCGCCAAACCACAGGGGCCACGCTGCCCCAGGCCAGACGCGCCTCTTCGACCACGCCGTTCTTGCCCACGCGCAGCAACGCGGCCAGGCTGACCACGGCCACGGCCAGCGCGCTCCGACGGCCCACCTTCTCGAAATGCTGGATCACCCGTGCGCCTGTGTTTGCACCAGGCTGGGCGCTTCCCTTCGCGCTTGTCTTCGCGCCATGGTCCGCATCCAATTTCGCTTCTGCTCCCGCACCCGCACCCGGCTTCGCGCCCGGCCCCGCATTTTGGTCAGCATCCAAGCCAGCATCCAAGCCAGCATCCAAGCCAGCATCCAGGCCAGTCTCCGCCGGCAGGGCGTGCACCGCCGCCAGCACCTCGCCCGGCGCAAGCCTCGTGCGGCCCGGCCCGGTGATGAAATCCGCCAGGGGCAGCCGCCGCGCGCCCGAGGCGGAAACCAGCTCCACCTCCGCGCCCAGCGTCATCAGCGGCGGCAGGCAGTCGCCCGCGGGCGAGGCCGTGCACAGGTTGCCGCCCAGGGTGCCCATGTTGCGGATGGGCGGCGAGCCTAGGTCCGCCAGGGCGGCGGCGAGCAGCGGCAGCCGCGCCAGCACCAGCGGGTGGGCAAGCAACTCCGCGTGGGTCATGCCCGCGCCCAGGCGCAGGGAGCCGCCGGGCCCTTGGGCCACGCCGCGCAGGGCGTCCAGGCCGTCCAGGCGCACCAGCGTTTGCGCGTTGTCCCGGCCGGAGCGCAGGCGCACCAGCAGGTCCGTGCCGCCAGCCAGGGCGCGCGCGCCCGGCTCCGCAAGGGCGGCGAAAAGTTCCGGCAGGTCGCGCGGGCTCAGAACATTCATTTGGCGGCCTCCGCTTTGGCCGTCTTCGGCCCGGCCTGCTTCGCTCCGGCTTGTGCGTCGGCTTGAGCGTCAGCCTGGACCACGCTTTGGACTCCGGCTTGGGCCGCGCGCTCGGCTTTGTTCGTGGTCCCGCCTGCGGCCTTGGCTCCGGCCGCCGCCGTGTTGTCGCTAGGTCGCGCGGAGGCAGCCTTCGCGCCGCGCCGCGCCGTGGTCCGCATCTTTGCGTTGGCGTCTCCCTCGGCCGGGGCGCCGCCGCCCTGCGGCTCTGGTCCGGCAGGGGCGCCTCGTCCGTGATCCGCCGGTGTCTTGCGCATTTCCTCGCTCAGCTCCTCGCACAGCTCCTCGCGCAGTTCGTGGCGTATCTCCTTGGCCGCCGCGTCCACGGCGTCCACGATCTTCACATACCCGGTGCAGCGGCACAGGTTGCCGGACAAGGCCCGGCGGATGTCCTCGCGCCCCGGGGCCGGGTTGGCGGCCAGCAGGCTTGCGGCGGCCACCACCATGCCCGGCGTGCAAAAGCCGCACTGCACCGCGCCGTGTTCGGCAAAGGCCCGCTGTATGGGATGCGGGGCCTCGGGCGTGCCCAGGCCAGCGGCGGTGACGATCTTGCGGCCGTGCAATTGCGCGGCGAGCATGAGGCAGGAGAGCTTCTGCACGCCGTCCACCAGGATGGAGCAGGCCCCGCACTCGCCGGTGCCGCAGCCCTCCTTCACGTCCAGGGCGCGCTCATCCATGTCGGACCCATCCAGACCGGACCCATCCATGCCGGGCGCATCCTGCCCGGGCTCATCCAGACCGGCTTGGCCGGGTGCGGATGTCTCCGGCGTTGGCGCGCACGGCGCTGCGTGGGCGGACGCGGGTGTTCCGGTCGCGGGTGTCGTGGATGCGTCGGCGCGCTGCGCTGCTGCAATGGATGCCGTGGCGGCTGGCGCGCCTGAACCGGCCTTTTGCGCGGAGCATGGCCCTGCGCCCAGCGTTTGCGTGGCGGCGTGACCAATGGCGGTTGATCCCGCGGCATCCGCTTCGCCAGGCAGGTCTCCGGATCCAACATTTCCGCCGCGCAGATCCTCGCGCAACACGTCGATGGCCCGGCGGCCCGGAGCCACGTCCAGGCGCACGGCCCGGCCGTTCAAGGTGAAGGAAAGCTTCATGCACGCCTCCGGCGCGGATTGTTCCGCAGAGCCGCCAGCACGCGCTCCGGGGTGTAGGGCAAATCATGCGGGCGCGCGCCCACGGCGTCGGCGATGGCCGCGG
>Ga0209373_10001788_pt1 | contig 23871 bp, 23 predicted proteins | sample Higcelweek5metaG_FD_187173 | JGI IMG/M metagenome (GOLD analysis project Ga0209373, IMG submission 187173) | Freshwater pond sediment microbial communities from the University of Edinburgh, under environmental carbon perturbations - High... | ecosystem: Environmental > Aquatic > Freshwater >... | reverse complement strand
TGGCAGAAAAGGTTCTGAGCGGCTATGACCGATTTGCCGCAGATGCTGTCAAATACGCCTTATATAAAACCTATGATGTTTAAACCGTATTCCTCCAATGCTGAAGAAAGACAGGGCTTATTAGCTGCATGAATATTTTAAGAAGCATTATTTATTATTTTAATATTTTCTGCATGGTGTATACCCTTTTATTAACCACCATTTATATCTTCCAGCTGGTGGTGTCTTATTTTGGCATACGCAGCAACAATAATAAGAAACTGGCTGCCGATTTTGAGCACTACATAGACTCCGATAATCTGCTGCCTGTTTCTGTATTGGTGCCCGCCTATAACGAGCAGGAAAATATCGTAAAAAATATACACTGGCTGCTGGATATGGATTACCCTGAATATGAAATCATTTTGATCAATGACGGCTCCACCGATAGTACCCATGACAATGTTTTAAAAGGCTTTGGTCTGAAAAAAATAGATTATGCGATTAAAGTTTCTCTCCTGGCGAAAGAAATCCGCGGTATCTACTTCAATCCGCAGTATCCCAACCTGATCTATGTGGATAAAGAGAACGGCGGTAAATCAGACGCTCTGAATGCGGGCATCAATGTCTCCCAGTATCCGCTCTTTGTCTGTCTGGATGCCGACTCCATGATAGAGCGGGATGCCGTACTGAAGCTTTCCACAGAGTTTCTGAAGGATACCAAGACGGTAGTCGCCGGCGGCTTTGTGCGCATTTCTAACGGTTCTGTGATCGAAGGCGGCAAATGGAAGCGCTTTGATCTTCCCGATCTGGCGGTAGAACGCTTTCAGATCGTTGAATACTTCCGCTCCTTCCTCTCCGGCAGAGTGAGCTGGAATTTTTCCAACTCCATATTGATCATTTCGGGTGCTTTCGGCGTATTCAATAAAAGTGTGGTCATTGATGCCGGCGGCTATAAGACCGACACCATCGGCGAGGATATGGAAATCATCGTGCGTATCCATCGTTATCTGCGTGACAAAAAGCAGAAATACCGTATAAAATTCTCAGAAGATGCCATCTGCTGGACACAAGGACCTATGTCCATGCGCGATCTCCGCAGTCAGCGCAGACGCTGGCAGGTCGGGCTCATGGATACCCTGTGGCAGCACAAAGCTATGCTTTTCCGTCCCAAATACGGTTTGCTGGCATTCGTTGCACTGCCTTACAGCTGGCTGTTTGAGCTGTTGGGTGCTCTGGTGGAAACCCTAGGTTATTTTATCATACCCCTATCCTTCTTCTTCGGAGAACTGAGCCCTCTTTTCTTTGTACTGTATCTGACCCTTTCTACGCTGCTGGGTATTTTGCTGTCCTTCGGCGGCTTAATCCTAGAGCAGACCACCAGCAAGGGCGTCATGACTGTTAAACAATGTATGCAGCTGACGCTGTATGCCGTACTCGAAAATTTCGGTTATCGTCAGTATATCACGCTCTGCCGTGTAGAGGGCATGCTGCGATACAGAAGATATAAAAACACTTGGGGCAAAATCAGGCGGAAGGAATTCAATCAATAAGCATTCGACAATGACTGCCGCAAAAGCATACGGTCAATACTCATTCTGATTTATACCGGAACGAGCATAGGGAGGGAAAGCATGAAAAAATTTTTATTGGGTGCTGTGACTGTACTGGTCATCGCCTTTTTAATCGTTCAGACAGGAGTATTGACCGGTTATGACTGGAATGACCTTTGGGGCGGTGTCTCACCTACTCCTACTGCAAATACACTGAATCCTTTGACCTATGCACAATCCGGCGATATCCGCTACCGTGTAAAGGCTGAAGGCAACTATTTTTATTTTTATAACAAGGGCAAATGGGAAAAGCAGTTTATGAAGGGCGTTAACATCGGTGCAGGGAAACCGGGCATTTTTCCGGGAGAGCTGACCACCAGTTATGAAGAATATTACCGCTGGTTTGAATATATCAGTGAAATGAACGCCAACTGCATCCGGGTATATACGACCCTCCGCCCTCAGTTCTACAATGCGCTGCTGGACTTCAATAAGCAAGCGGAAAATCCCCTCTACATCTTCCAGGGAGTATGGATGGATGAGGCGGATGTCCAGTCACTCTCCGATGTGTATGCACAAAACAACCAGATACTCAATGAGTTTATGCAGGACGCTCTTAATGTTGTGGATGTGATACACGGCAATGCTACTCTGCCTGTCCGTGCAGGCTATGCCTCCGGCTCCTATACTGCCGATGTCTCTCAATATCTGGCAGGCTGGATCATAGGCATCGAGTGGGATCCCAAGCTGGTAAAAACCACCAACGAAAGCAACACCGACCGCAATGTTTACGACGGTGTGTATCTCTATACTTTGTCCGCTACACCCTTTGAAGCCTTCCTGTGCCAGGTGGGCGACAAGGTGATCGTGCACGAGACCGAGCAATATCATTTTCAGGCGCCTCTGGCTTTTTCCAACTGGATGACGACTGACCCTCTTACGCATCTCAATGAGCCCCATTCCGATGAGGATCTGGTAACGGTAAACATGGAGAACATCAAAGGCAGAGACAAATATTATGCAAAAGAATTCATCTGCTATCACATCTATCCCTACTATCCCGACTCCCTGAACTATCAGGAGGATTACATCACCTATAAAGATTCCACGGGGAAGATCAACCCCTATCGTGCGTATCTGAAGGATCTGAAGCTGGTGCATACCATGCCGATCATTATCGCAGAGTTTGGTATCCCCACCTCCCGTGGTTTGACACACAAAAGCATCATGGGCTACAATCAAGGACAGGTAGACGAGACCGACCAGGGCGAAATGCTGCTGGATATGCTCAACTCCATGTATCAGGAGAACTATGCGGGCGGCATTGTATTCACTTGGCAGGATGAGTGGTTCAAGCGCACCTGGAATAATGTAAAATTTGATATTGCCGACCGCCGCCCTTTCTGGTCGAACATACAAACCAGCGAGCAAAACTTCGGACTGCTTGCCTTTGATCCGGGTACGGACGATTGCATCTGCTATATCGACGGCGACCTCTCCGACTGGTCTGAGGACACCCCCCTGATCATCAACAATACCGGCTCGCTTTATGTGAAGAGCGATGAGCGTTATGTATATCTGCGGATGGATCTGGATAACTTCGACTTTACCAAGGATACGCTGTATATCCCTATTGATACCATTGCCGGACAGGGAAACCTTACCTATAAAGATCAGTCCGTAACCTTTGATAAAATGGCTGACTTTGTAGTGGTGGTAAACGGAAAAGACAACACCCGTATACTGGTGGATTCCTATTACGATTCCTTCTACTATCTCTACGGGGAGCAGTATTCTATGATTACAAAGGTCAGCGATATCCGTACCAAAAACTCGGGCCGTTTCAACACGATGCAAATGTGCTACAATTATGAGATGACGATACCGCCCGAAGGCACCATAATTCCCTTCCAAAGCTATGAGACAGGCAAACTGACCTATGGTATCTCCAATCCCTCTTCCAAGGACTATCAGTCTCTGGCTGATTTTTATGTGAAAGATAATACCATCGAGCTGCGTATTCCCTGGCAGCTGCTGAATGTGATGGATCCCTCCACCAATCAGATCATGGATGATTTGTATACCATGCAGAATATCGTCGCAACCGATGATTCCGGCTTTACATTTGGTCTGGGTATCAAAAAAAGCGATGAAAAATCAGCTGCGGTTGATCTGACTGCTACTTATACATGGGATAACTGGATACTGCCCACTTACCATGAGCGTCTGAAGCCCGCCTATTATGTGCTGCAAAACGGTTTGAAGAGCTTAAAATAATAGGGCCAGCACCGCAGCCGAAAAAGCTGACCGCACTTATTCTGATGAAGGAGAGATTATGCCTAAGCCTTTTCATTTTCCGAACAGTTTAAAAATAACTTTTGTATTGCTTTTAACGGCAATACTTTTGGCTTTTATGCTCTCCAGCTTCACGATGCCCGGCATTTTCTCCTACTCGTCCACGGCAACCGAATCAGCGGAGGCTACGCCCACCGCACCCGTTGTTACTGCGGAGGCATATCCCTCGCCGCAGAAGCTTTTGCAGGTCACTTTGCCTGACAATCTGTCCATACCTTCCGTTGCGGCCGGAAAATACTTTTATGTGCAGAATAAAGATCAATGGGAATGTACCTTTCTCAAAGGGGTAAATATAGGCTTGACATTGCCTACTACCGATCTGAACGATCCCGATATCTCCTATGAAACCTATCTGCAATGGTTTGACATGATCGGGCAGATGAACGTCAATACTGTCAAGGTTTTTACCATCATGAATCCCGATTTTTACCGTGCACTCTTCTACTACAACAGCAAGCATACGGGCGACCCCCTCTACCTGCTCCACGGGCTTTGGTTTTGTGAAGATGACATGTATTCTGTGGGCGATGCTTTCGGAGAGAATGGGAAAATACTCACCGCCTTGCAGCGTTCCGCACGGGAAGCCATAGACATCATACACGGCAACAGCGATTATACGGATTACGGTTCTGTTTCCCCCGCCGTATATGATCGGGATATCTCGCAATATGTCGTGGGCTGGATATTGGGTTTGGAGTGGGATCCTGCATTTATACAAACCACCAATGCCAACCATGCAGACAAAGCAGATTATCAGGGCGAATATCTGACCACCGGCGGCGCAACGCCCTTTGAAAGCTTCCTTTGTCAGGCAGGGGACTATGCCATCCGCTATGAAACCGAAAACTATGCCGCCCAGCGGCCTGTCGCCTTTCTTTCCTGGCAGAGCACCGATCTGCTCACGCAAGAGGATGAGCCTTTCCCCGAAGAAGACATGGTGCAGGTCAATACCGAGACCATACTCCCCACTGCTGCCTATTATGCCGGTCTTTTTGCGGCTGTGGATATCTACCCTTATTATCCCGAATTCATGAATTATCAGCAGGAATATCTTAATTATAAAGATGCCGACGGGACGGTGAACACCTATCGCGGCTACCTGAATGCTTTGAAAGAAAGCTATACCGTCCCTGTCGTGGTAGCGGAAGTGGGACTTTCCACCTCCCGCGGCATTGCCCACAACAGTGTCATGGGCTACAATCAGGGCGGTCTGGATGAAACTCAACAGGGGCAGATGCTCCTGAAAATGATACAGGATATTGCCTATGAGTCCTATGCAGGTGCTATGATTTTCTCCTGGCAGGATGAGTGGTTCAAGCAGACCTGGAATACCTATAAGTATTATCCCGCACAAGCCAACAGCCGCACGCCCAATCAGCAGTCTGCCGAACAGCACTACGGACTGCTGGCATACGAGCCGGGCGCAACGGAAAATGCCTGCTACCCGGACGGCAATCTTGCGGAATGGGCAGACAGCGCACCGGTTTTCAGCAACAGTCAGGTCACTCTTTATATACAATATGATGAAGGCTATCTCTACATTATGGGGAAAACCTCCGCAAGCTTTGATTTGGAGACAGATCAGCTGGTGCTGCCCCTGTCCACCACAGGGCGGGGAAACCTCAAATCTTTAAAATACGGCATTTCCTTTGCACAGCCTACCGACTTTTTGCTGGTGCTGAACGGACGGAAGGACTCCCGTCTGCTGGTGGACGCCGCCTATGATTATTTTTATTACGAGTATGCGGTGAGCCGAAAGGTTTTCCCCTGCGTAACAGCCAATGAAGGACACAAAACCGGCATTTTTAATACTATCCGTATGTTCACCAGCAATGAAATCGTGCTGTCAGACGGACAGACAATACCTGCCGCCAGTTATGAGGCAGGTGCGCTTACTTATGGAAATGCAAATCCTGTCTCATCGGATTATTCTTCTCTGGCAGATTTTTGTTTCGGTAAAAACTCCTTTGAAATACGCATACCATGGTATCTTATAAATGTGCTTTCACCGACAGAAGGTCTGCGCATGGGGGATTTTTATACCGGCGTAAAAGGTGTGAAGGCAGAGGAATACGGCAGTTTCTATATCGGCGCCGGTAATCTCACAAAAAATCAAACGATAAAAATGTCCGCGTTCACCGTGGAGCGCTGGGAACAGTCCACTTATCACGCCCGGTTGAAAAAATCCTACAGCATTTTAGCGGAAGGATTGCCTGCGGTTATGTCGAACTATTAAACAGGTCTTATGACGGATTATCATATACAATCAGCATCTTTTTAGCTTCTCAGCTTATTCTCTGAAATTTTTTTTCGGAGGAATGCCGCTATGAAAAAATGGAAAACAGAATTATGAAAAAATACTGCCCATCATGGCGGTATCTTTACTCTTGATGGCTTTTCCGCTTCGACATTGGGATATTGTACGGAGACTGGCTTCTACTATCTCCAGAGCAGATACTGCGATGCCGGGGTGGGGCGGTTTATGAATGCGGATGATCAAAACATACTGCAATTAAAAGAACCCTTTTGCAAGAACTCATTGACACCTTCAGGCGGAAGATATAAAATATTCACAGTATATTTTGGAGGTGTGCCAACACTCGTGAAAAAAGCAACTTCATTATTTGTATTATGTCTGCTGCTTGGCATGATGGTATTAAGCGGCTGTGATACTTCCTACGAACCCATTCCCACTGCTCCCGGACAGACCACTGCTGTGCCTGAGGGAAGTACAGCCATACCTACAGGAACTGAGCCCGGCGTTACAGCTACCGCTGTGCCCACTTCTTCCGCCGAGATCCGCATCGTATCTCTCAGCGATCCCAATGGTACCCTTCGTGTACGGGAGACCCCTTCGACCGAAGCGGATGTGGTGACGGTTCTTGCTAACGGCGCAAACGTAACGGTTCTGGCAACAGAGGGCGAATGGATAAAAATCAAAACTGCCGACAATGAACTGGGCTATATTATGACCAGCTACACAGTCGCGCAGGGTCAGCAGCCTACTGCCAAGCCTACTGCCAATCCGACCACCGGACCTACCCAAAAACCGGGTGCCGCGACACCTGCTCCCGATGCATCCGCTTACGGACTCCCTGATGCGAAAGCAGCGGTATCCATGAGCTTTTTTGACGATGCTCTGTTTGTAGGAGACTCTGTCTCTTACGGCTTTAAACTCTATGTGGATAAACAGCGCAATAAGGGTGATGATTATCTGGGTAAGTCCATCTTTCTGACTGCCGGCAGCTTTGGCATTCATCATGCCATCACAGCCGTGAATGTTGAAGGCTCAGTGCACCCTTCCTATGGCGGCCAAAAATGGCTCATTGAAAACTTCATGGCGGATAAAAAACTGAAAAAAGTCTACATCATGCTGGGCATGAATGATGTGGCACTCTATGGGATAGAAGCCTCTGTCACCAACTATGCGACTTTGATCAGCCGTATCCGTGCCAAGGTTCCCGATGCCGTCATCTATATACAGTCTGTCACGCCCACCACAAAAGACGGTGCCAAACCCAAGCTCAATAACACCAATATCTATGCCTTTAACGATCAAATGAACAATTGGGCAAATAATAATCAGTGTTATTTTTTGGATATCGCATCTGTATTAAAAGACGACCAGGGCAATTTGCCCACCAAGCTTTCAAATGATAACTTTGTCCATCTGGCGGATGCCGCGTTTCCCCTTTGGGTAGATTATCTGAGAACACATACAAATTAGGAGGAAAAACAAATGAAAAAATTACTGACCGTTTCTGTGACTGTGCTTCTGCTGCTGGCTTTGACCGCCTGCACCTCCAGCCAACCCAAAACCACCGCCAAGCCGGTAGTATTGACTGAGATCTATGCCGATATGGGTAAAAACGTCACACTGCCTGTGATGGTGGAACAAACCGATATGGCCGCCACTTTCGGTATTGAAAAGGCAGATTACAGCCAAAGCTGCGTTTTTCTCAGCGATGATCCTTTGAAAGCGGATGCCATCGTCATGTTTATGGCGGTAGACAGCGCCGCAGCCACCCGTATTGAGAAGGCTTTGAATACCTATCGCGATGCCAAATCCGATGAAGCCGAAGGGTATGATGCAGATCAATTCGCCGTAATACAGGCTTCTCCGGTAGAGCGCAGCGCCTATTATGTCTGCTATATTGCTTCTCCCGATCGGGATGCGCTCATGACAGTCTATTCAACATACATTAAGTAATTACAGATTCGCTTATGCTTGTGCAATCTTACGCAACTTTTATATCGCGCGGGCGGCTGTGATACTCTGCTTTTTTTAAACAGAGCTACAGTCGCCCGTTGTGCTCATTACACAAAAATTGACGAATCACTCTTGGTAAAAAGGATTTTCCCGGTGTGATGCGTCTGCATTGTTATGATTGTTATACTGATTTTCGTTTAAAATATAGAATATATTTTAAACAGCTGCGATAGCAGCGATGAGGCAAAGCCTCGAAAATTACAGTTCAATACTATGAACCTTCACCTTGGTGAAGAAAACGCCATTGGCGTTTTTAAAACATAGCTTGTCTATGTTTTAAAAGTGAAATAGTATTATAATGCACAGGAGAATGCTTGCTTCCCTCATACTGATATACAACGGAGGTTTACCATGGACGCACTCCACATTCGTCCGGCAACACCGGAGGATATTACACTGCTGCTTACTATGATCCGTGAACTGGCGGTCTATGAAAAGATGCTTGATCAGGTTCTTGCTGATGAAGCCACCCTCGCTGATGAATTGTTTATCCGCAGGCGTGCCGAGGCGGTACTATTATGGCAAGGGAAACAGCCTGTAGGCTATGCCCTGTTCTTCCACAATTTTTCCACCTTCTTAGGCAGGGCGGGCATTTACATAGAGGATATTTATGTGCGCCCCGCCTATCGGAGCCAGGGTTATGGAAAAGCAGTTTTTCATTACTTGGCGCAGCTGGCACAGGAGAGAAAATGCGGCCGTATCGAATGGTGCTGTCTGGACTGGAATGCTCCGTCCCTTGCTTTTTACAAAAGCTTGGGCGCTGTTCCGCTGGAAGACTGGATGCTTTTCCGGCTGGATAAAAACGGAATTGCACAGTTGGGAAAATAATGATTATATATTTGGGAGGCAATAGCATGAAGGGTGCTGAACAGAACGAGGTAGATCTGATTGTTTTTTCCGGGCAGTCCAATATGCAGGGACAAACAGAATCGCTCTCGGGTGATCTGACTGAAACGCCTGCCGCATATGAATATAAGCATTTAGCGGGCGGCAACTATGAACCGGTACGTCACCCTTGTGGTGAAAATTATGAAAATGCTTCTTTGCTGGCGGCACACCAGGGCTTTGGCTCTCTTCCCCCTTGCTTTGCACGGGAATATACGTCACTGGGGAAAATCCCTTTGGTGGTGCACGCGGCAAAAGGTGCTACAACCATCAGTGAATGGCAGCCTGAAACCCAACGATATGCCGATTTCATTGCCAAAGTAAACGGAGCAACCCAAAACATCGCAAAAATACAGAAAAAAATCAATCATAATATAATGCTGTGGTGTCAGGGCGAAAGCGATGGCATCTGCGGCACCTCAAAGACTGCCTATAAGCAAATGTTCCTGACATTTTGGGAAGCCGTAAAAAGGGATACCCCTCTCACTGCCTGTTATATCATCCGCATCTCTGCCTTTTCAGATATTGAAAAGGATGCGGTGATTATGGCCGCTCAGGAGGAGCTTTCCAGAGAGCAGCCTGATATTTTCATGCTTACCAGAATGACCGGCACCTTTACGGAGAAAAACGGAAAAATGGGCGGAGACACTATTCCCGGCAGTGCGTTCGGTCACTATACTACAGCGGCTTTTCAGGAACTGGGTGAAATCTGCGCCAAACGCGTATTTGACCATCTGTACTGTGACATCATACCTCCTTTGGAAGAAGAAATGTTTCCGCAGGTATTGCAAAACAGGTGTTAATGGCCGGCAGTTATTGGGCAAATATTCAATGGTGCGGTGCGATACGGCTTTCCGGCTGAGCGGAGAGCAAATCAAAAATCTGGCGGAAGCAAAATAAATTTATTTGAGGACACATACAGATAGCGGAATACTATTTATCATTTATAAAATCCGCAGAAACAGATGCCCGATTTTATAATTTAACATTTTTACAGTATAATCCAACAAATGTACTTCTCAAAATATATAAATGATGATAGAATGTATGCAATGAACCTTTCTCCAAGGCAAGCCGTGCGATATTGTACCCTTAGGTTTAAATGAATCAAATAGGTTCATAATAAAAATCACGCATGAGAAATGCAGTGAGCACAGAAGGAGAGATCAGCTTGATACTGGAACTTCAGAACATCACGAAATCCTTCAGCGGCACGCAGGTGCTGACCGGTATAAATTTTCGGGCAGAAAGCGGAAAAGCACTGGGACTGCTGGGACGTAACGGTGCCGGCAAAACCACCAGCATCCGCATCATGATCGGTCTTTTTGCCGCGGACGGCGGTCAGGTATTGCTGGACGGCAAACCGATCGACCGTGAAAAAGTCAGCATGGGCTATCTTGCCGAAGAACGGGGCATGTACCCCAAGATCAAGATCGGCGAGCAGATGGAATATATCGGTCGTTTGCGGGGCATGAGCGCCGCCGACGCAAAGGCGTCCACCGAAAAGTGGCTGGCACGGCTGGGCATGTCGGAAACGTACAGCAAAAAGCTGGACACCCTTTCCAAAGGCAATCAGCAGAAAATACAGCTGGCCGCCACCCTGCTCCATAATCCGCAGATCATCATTTTGGATGAGCCTTTTTCCGGACTGGATCCGGTAAATGCCCAATTACTGAAAGAAGTGGTGAACGAACAGACCGCAGCGGGAAAGATACTGATCTTCTCCAGCCATCAGATGTCTCAAGTGGAGGAGTTCTGCAATGATATAGCCCTGATCAATAAAGGTCAGATTGTTTTGTCCGGCTCTCTGCGGGAGATCAAGAGGGGTTATGACCGCACCTCCATCTATGTGCAGGGCAACGGAGGTGCAGATCTGGAACCGTTGCTGCAAAATTTGCATTTGCCTATGATCAAAAGCATTACGCAAAAGGATGACGGCATCGTAGCCAAAGTATTTGCACCCGAAGATAAAGATGCCCTCCTGCAGGCAATGGTCGGTCAAGGCATTCAACTGGAGCACTTCGAAGTACTGGAACCCACTTTGGAAGAAATCTTTGTAGAAAAGGTAGGTTGAAAGAAATGAAACAATTTTTAACCGTTTTATCTTTCGAGTATAATAAAGTTACCAAAAACACAACCTATCGGGTAATGACCATCATTATGCTGCTTCTCGTCATCGTGGGTATGTCCTTTCCCCGCATCCTGACTTTATTTAAGGGTGATGACTCCGGCGTCGAGCCCAATACAACCAAGAAAATCATTTATGTCATTGATGATACAAGATATGCGAACGGTATCGAATATCTGTCTGCTTCTCTGGAAGATTATGATTGGAAAACCGCAGAGGATACAGAGAAAGCGGATCTGACCGCCGTCATCGATGAAGGCGACGCCTACGGACTGCTGAATCTGAAAGCGGACGGCAGCGCACAGTTTACCACCAAACAGGTATCCATGACCGATACCTTTGTCCCTGCGCTGCAGGCGATCTTGGCGCAAAAGCACCAGACAGACCTGATGACCGAATACAATTTGACAGCAGAGCAGATCCAGAGCATCTTCACACCGCCTACCTTTGAAACCATTGGAAGAAGTGCGGAGAATTCCTTTGCTTTTACTTATATACTGCTGATTCTGATGTTCATGTCTATCACCATGTACGGGAATATGGTCACTATGTCGGTTATAACGGAGAAAAGCTCCCGTACCATGGAGCTGCTGGTGACCTCTGCCAAGCCTCGGAATCTCATTTTCGGCAAGGTGATCGGTACCGGTCTGGCAGGGCTGACACAGCTGGTGCTTGTCATCATTGCCATATTTGCGATGTATCAGATCAATATCGATTATCTGAAGGATCTTACCTTTGTGTCCTCCCTATTTGAAGGATCGGCTGGCATTCTGATCTATACGCTGGTTTTTTATCTCCTTGGTTTCTTCCTTTATGCCTTCCTGTTGGGTGCTTTGGGTTCCATGTGCAGCAGGGTGGAAGATGCAAACTCTATGATCATGCCTGCCACACTGATTCTGTTAGCCGGCTTCTATATTGCTATGGGCGGTGCGCTCACCAATCCCGATAATATTTGGATCGTGATTGCCTCCATGTTCCCCTTCTTCGCGCCCATGGTGATGCTGGTACGCATCGGCATTACCGATGTACCTGCCTGGCAGATTACACTCTCTATGCTGCTGACAGGCGTAGGGGTTTATGGTATGGGCAAGCTTTCAGTGATGATTTACAGAGTCGGCGTACTGCTTTACGGTAACCGTCCCAGCTTCAAAGAAATTTTTAAGGCACTCAAACAGACAAAAACCATGTGATGTGCTGCGGCAGAAATAACGGCATTCCCCTGGGAATTCTGGCAATTGACATTTTTGCTTCGTCATTATATAATGTCTAGTACGATTAAACAGGAAACATCCATTTTGGAGGTTAAAAAATGAGCGAAAAACGCAATATGATGACCGCTGAAGGTAAGGCGAAGCTGCAGGAAAGACTGGATCATTATCTGAGGGTAAAACGTCCCGAGATTTCCGAGCGTATTTCACAGGCCAGAGACTTCGGCGATATTTCAGAAAATAGCGAATACGATGAAGCCAAACGTGAGCAGGTTGAGATTGAAACCGACATTCACGAGATGCAGGAACAGTTGGCCAATGCAGAGATCATTGATGAGAGCGCCTATTCGTCAGATGAAGTGCGTCTCGGTTCCCGCATCAAGGTGATGGATATTGAACTACAGGAAGAGATGGAGTTTTCTATCAAAGGCTCCAGCGAAGCGGATCCTTTCTTCGGCGTTATCTCGAATGTCAGCCCCTTGGGCAGCGCCTTACTTCAGCACAAAAAAGGTGAAACTGTGCGGGTTAATACACCTGACGGTATCATCAAATACAAGATCTTAGAGATCCTGCCCAGAGATAAAGCTTAACTTTTCAGTTAGGCAGACACAGATATGGTTTGTTTTTTCGGCGGGCCAAATTGACCCGCCGAAGGTTTCCCATAAATACCTGCACACAAGGTGTCTGTTCTCGTGTGTATGCACGTGAGAACAATAAAATACAGTGAGGGATATAATATGTCAGAACAGAATACTCCGGAGATTCTTGACCTGACCGAGGTGCTGCGCGTACGGCGTGAAAAGCTTGCAGCGCTCATGGAGGCAGGGCAGAACCCATTTGAAATTACCGTTTTTGATCAGCAGAACCATACACAGGAAGTGGTTGACGGCTTTGAGCAGTTTGAAAACCAAAATGTAATATTGGCAGGCCGCCTGATGCAAAAGCGCATCATGGGCAAGGCCAGCTTTGCCAACCTCATGGACAAAACCGGCAGTATTCAGCTGTATGTCCGCCGTGATGAACTGGGTGAAGAGCTTTATACCGCTTTTAAACAGATGGATATCGGCGATATCATCGGCGTAACCGGCACCGTTTTCCGCACCCATGCCGGCGAGGTTACGGTGAAGGCTTCCCAAATACTTTTACTGTCCAAATCCCTGCAGGTACTGCCTGAGAAGTATCACGGTTTAAAAGACACCGATCTGCGCTATCGTCAGCGGTATGTGGATCTGATCGTGAATCCCGAAGTAAAACAGTCCTTCGTGATTCGCTCCAAGGCAATCGCCGCCATCCGTGCCTACCTTGATCAGAGGGATTTTCTGGAGGTAGAAACACCTATACTCAATACCATTGCCGGCGGCACCACCGCCCGTCCCTTTACCACCCATCACAATACGCTGGATATTGATATGTATCTGCGTATCGCGCCGGAATTGTATCTGAAGCGTCTTATCGTCGGCGGTTTGGAAAAAGTATATGAAATGGGCCGTATGTTCCGCAATGAAGGCATGTCTGTGAAGCATAATCCCGAGTTCACCATGATGGAGGTTTATCAGGCCTATACCGATTATAAAGGCATGATGGAGCTGACCGAAGGTATGCTCTCCACTGTGGCACGGCAGACCATAGGTTCCGCCAAGCTGACCTATCAGGGCACAGAGATCGACCTGACCCCTCCATGGCAGCGCAAAACCATGCTGGATGCGGTAGAAGAATATTCTGGCGTGGATTTCAAAACACTGGATCAGCAGGGCGCGATAGACGCAGCCAAAGCAAAGCATCTGGAAGTAAAAAAGAGTGCTTCCTGGGGCGATGTGCTGACTCTGTTTTTCGATGAATATGTGGAGCCCAATTTGATACAGCCCACCTTTATTTATGACTACCCCGTAGAGCTTTCTCCTCTTGCCAAGCGGAAGGCCAGCGATCCTGCGATGACAGAACGGTTTGAAATATTCATCACCGGCAGAGAGTATGGCAATGCGTACAGCGAGCTGAACGATCCCATTGACCAGAAGGGACGTTTCCTTGCCCAGGTTGCCAAGCGGGAAACGGGCGATGATGAAGCCATGATGATGGATGAAGACTATGTAACCGCACTGGAGTATGGTATGCCTCCCACAGGCGGACTGGGCATCGGTATCGACCGTTTCGTGATGCTGCTGACCGATGCCGCTACCATCCGTGATGTATTGCTCTTCCCCACCATGAAGCCTTTAAAATAACAGTACAGGGCATTTCCATACAAAGGATTTGCGCTTTTACAGAAAAAATGTTACACTGATACCCAGCCGCTTGTGCGCTTGCATCGGATACTGCGCAATGGAAAGCCGTGAATCATGTCAGGGTCGGAAGACAGCAGCATTAAACGGAATTTTTCATGTGCCGCAGAGCCATCTGATGCAAGCGCACAGGCGGCTGTTTTTTTATATATAATTTTAAATAATGATGTTCTGAGCCGCCTAATGACCTTCAAAATATATTTCAGTGCAGCATCAACGGTTTAATTTATAATCCTGATTTTTAATCAGAAATAGCACAAAAAATCCGGTGTGCTTATGCAATATCCCGAACAGCATGCAAAAAGCCTCATGGCGCAAATGATCATAACTATAATTATAAACCGGCAGATGCCTTTGTTGTTTTGTCCATCATCGAGAAGTACATTTGGAAAAAAACACCGCTGGCTAAGCCAACGGTGCTACATATGAAAAATATATTCCTCTACTTTTTTTCTTTTGTCTGCCGGTCGCAGCTATCACAATTGCTGCAGCTGCTGCAACCGCTGCAGCCACTGCATGGGCCTTTCTTCTTTCTCCGGGCAAGCGCAAAAACTGCGCCGCCCACGAGTATCAGCAGGATTCCCAATACGATCATATCCGCAGTATTCATAAAAACAACCTCCCGATCTGAAAAATCAGCAAGGATACCACATATGCCGTACCCGTCTGATAGGCAATGGCCAGCAGCGTACCTCTCAGGTTACCCATTTCTCTCCGTGTAGCTGCGATGGCTGCCGCGCAGGGCGTATAAAGCAGTACAAATGCCAGGAAAGCAAAGGCGGATAAGGGTGTAAATAATGCCTGCAGTGCCGTCAGCAGCGCCTGACTGTCCGCAGCATTGAAGAGCACAGACAAGGTGCTGATGACCGATTCTTTGGCAGTGAGACCTGTGATCAGAGCCGTTGCCGCCCGCCAGTCCCCAAAGCCCAGCGGCTTGAACAGCGGTGCGATCACTGAGCCGATGGATGCCAGTATGCTGTTTTGCGGAGTATCGGTGAGATCAAATGACCAGTCCAGACTTTGGAGCACCCAAATAACCACAGAGGCTATCAGTATGATGGTGAACGCCCGCCGCAGGAAGTCCTTGCCTTTGTCCCACATGTGAAGCATGACACTTTTAGCTGAGGGCAGCCGGTAGGCGGGAAGCTCCATGACAAAGGGACTTGGTTTGCCTTTAAAGGCGGTACTTTTCAGCAGCAGTCCCGAAAGGACAGCAATAACGATACCCAGCACATAGAGGGAGATCATAACCAAAGCCTGATGTTCGGGAAATAATGCAGCCGTAAAGAGGGCATATACGGGCAAGCGCGCACTGCAGGACATAAAAGGCGTCAGTATGATCGTCATTTTCCGATCCCGCTCGCTGGGAAGGGTGCGGGTAGCCATGATAGCAGGCACCGAACAGCCAAAGCCTATGAGCATGGGCACAAAGGAACGCCCGGATAAACCGATCTTGCGCAGCAGCTTATCCATGACAAAGGCCACACGCGCCATATAGCCGGTATCCTCCAGCAATGAAAGGAAGAAGAACAGTAATAATATCATGGGCATGAAGGACAGCACACTGCCAATGCCTGCAAATACACCGTCAATGAGGAAGGACTGAAGCCATGCACTGACCCCTGCGGCCTGCAAAGCAGCGTCAACAAGATTGGTCAATGCACCAATGCCTTGGGAAAAGAGATCTCCCAGAAATGAGCCGATCGGACCGAAGGTAATCCAGAATATCAAAAGCATGATTCCCAGAAACAAAGGAATTGCCAAATATTTATGAGTCAATAGGGCGTCTATTTTTTCTGAACGGATTTGCTCCTTGGTCTGGTTTTTCTTTTGTACCGTTCTTCCGCAAATCCCTTCTATATAGCTGTAGCGCATATCCGCAAGCGCCGCCTCACGGTCAGTGCCCAGCTCTCTCTCCATCTCGGTAACAATATGCTCCGCAATATCTTTTTCATTTTCGGTCAGCTGCAGCGCATCATCTATAAGAGAATCTCCCTCCACCAGCTTTGTGGCGGCAAAACGGGGCGGAATGCCCGCTGCCTTTGCTTTTTCTTCTATGATATGTGTCAGGGAATGTATCGCCATATGTACCGCGCCTGTACAGCAGTCAAATTTTACGGGGAGAATTTTCCCTTCGCCGGTCTTGCGCAAGCGGCTGATCAGCTCGGCAATGCCTTCATTTTTACTGGCGGATATAGGCAATACGGGTACGCCCAGCTCCTTTTCCAGCTTTGCTACATCAATGGAATTGCCGCTGCTTTTCACTTCATCCATCATATTCAGCGCAATGATCATGGGAACCTGCAGCTGCATCAGCTGAAGTGAAAGATAGAGATTGCGTTCAATATTGGTGGCATCTACGATATTGAGTATGACATCCGGTTTGTCATTGAGTATAAAATTCCGTGTAACCACTTCTTCGGCGGTATAGGGAGCGAGAGAATAGATACCCGGCAGATCAACCACCGTCATATCCTTGTGCTTTTTGATGATGCCATCCTTTTGCTCCACCGTAACACCGGGAAAATTCCCCACATGCTGGTTACTGCCTGTAAGCTGATTAAAAAGCGTAGTTTTACCGCTGTTCTGATTGCCAATTAATGCTATCAACATTATGCGCGCCCTCCTCTCCAACGCATTCTGGTATGCGTTCCGCAACCCTGTGCAGTTTCCTCCACAATAATTTTTGCTGCTTCCTCTCTGCGGATAGTCAGCGCATAGCCTCTCAATGATAATTCCATGGGATCACCGAAGGGCGCAATCTTGCGGATGGTTATCTCGGTGCGGGGAGTCAGTCCCATATCCAGCAGCCTGCGCCGCAATGCGCCTTCTCCACCGACAGTAATGATTTTTGCGGTTTTACCGACACTCAAATCCTGTAATGTCATAATACCCTCCTGTTTGTTAGCCATGGTTAACATTTATACCAAAATGAACGGGCTTTTGTTAGCCTCAGATAACATTCTAGCAGAGGGTTATTGTTTTGTCAATACTTTTATGATATAATTTCACCAGGTGATGAATATGTCAAAAATCGGTGCTTCCGGACAAGATTATTTGGAAGCCATACTTGCACTTTCGGGTGAAAATGGAACTGCCCGCTCCGTCGATGTGGCCACGGCCCTGAAGGTTTCCCGCGCGAGCGTAAATAAGGCCGTCGGCATTCTGAAGAACGCAGGTTTTCTGGAACAAGAGAAATACAGCGACATACGCCTGACCGAAAAAGGCATTGCCGCTGCCCATGCCGTCCAAAAACGGCATGATCTTCTGACGGATTTTTTGGTGCGCCTATTGGGAGTTTCTCCCGAAACCGCCGCAGAGGACGCCTGCCATATGGAGCACAGCATCAGCCCCGAAACGCTGGAAAAGCTGGAGCAGTTCCTGGCAAAGCCGTGAAGTTCCCCGATCACTTTCTGCACTCGTCCAATCTGATATAAAAAACACCTGCGAAAAGTTTTTCATCTTTTCGCAGGTGTTTTCGCCTTGATATTTTTTATAAGGACGGTATGCAAAATTATTTTCAGATCGTTCCCGACTTCCAGAGACCGTGCAAATTGCAGTAGGCATAAATTTCAGCCTCGGGCTTGTCGCAGAAGACTGCTTCCGGCTTGTCCCCCGGCGCCAGAGCAATGCGCTCGGTACCGTTATCTGTTACCAGCGCAATCCATTCAATATAATGCTCATTTGTCATGGGGTGGGCAACCGATCCGACGGTTACATAAATCTTGCCGTCCTTTCTGGTCGCTACCGGGATGTGTTTCTCAAAGGACGCGTCTGTGGTGTTGGCGATCAGCTTCTCCATAGGCTGTCCGCAGCAAACCAATACGCCGCCTCCGTTTTTGATCAGTCCCACAATGTTGCCGCAAATATTGCAGCGGTAAAAGGCTACAGGTGCTTTCATAGTGATTCCACTCCTTTCGCTTTCATAAAATTAGGGATAGTACCCTTATTTTCTTCTACTATAGCATGAATGATGGTAATACTTCTGTGACTTTGTCACAAAGCCGCATATTTTACCGCCGAAAGGTTGGAAAATTATCACCGATATGCTATAATAGAAACAATAATCAACAATCAAAAAAATTATTTTTGTATTTTGGAGGGGAAGGTAGCGTTTTATGTTAGAAAGCACCATGGTTTTTGAAAAATATCTGCCTTTTTGGAAGAAGCTTTCCCCGCAGGAAAAACAGCTGATTCAGCAATCTGCTCAATCCAAAAAACTCAAGAAGGGCGAAATACTCCTTCAGGGCAGTGATAAATGTCTGGGACTGGTGATCGTGCAGGAAGGGCAGTTGCGCGCCTACATAAACTCCGAGGAAGGCAAGGAGATCACGCTATACCGCCTGCTGTTCGGAGATATTTGCATACTCTCCGCCTCCTGTATGCTGCGGAGCATTAACTTTGAAATCAGCATTGAAGCCGAAAAGGACAGCCATCTGGTCATCATACCCAATGTAATCTTCGAAAAGCTGAATCAGGAAAATTTAGATATCAAGCAATATACCCTTGATCTGGTCACCATGCGCTTTTCCGAAGTCATGTGGGTCATGGAGCAGCTGGTCTTTTCTTCCCTCGGGCAGCGATTGGCAAGCTTTCTGTTTGAACAGAGCATCCGTGAAAATAATCCCGTGCTGACCATCACCCATGAAGCCATTGCACGCAATCTGGGCTCAGCCAGAGAAGTCATTACCCGTCTGCTGAAACAATTTCAGGATGACGGCATGGTCAGGCTTTCCCGCAGCGAGATCGAGATCACCGATATGGAGAAGCTTCGCAATATGGCTCAGTAATCGACCATTTATGATACTATTTATTTTTTTGCAAATACTATAAAAGCCTATATAGACACAAATAATAGCCTGACCTTCTGCACTTTCAGCGGTTTTGCCATCCTATAAAAAAGCATGTGATATTATCACTGAAATAAATGATCAGGTGCAGTATAATAATGCTATAAAGAAAAGGAGTGATTTTCATGAGCTTAAAAATAACAAAACAAAATTTCAATCAAGAGGTTTTAGCCTCGGATAAGCCTGTACTGGTGGACTTTTGGGCACCTTGGTGCGGACCTTGCAGAATGGTTGGCCCCATCGTTGATGAGCTGGCCGCTGAGCTGGAGGGCAAATTCAAGGTAGGCAAAATCAATGTAGACGAAGAGAACGAACTTGCGCAGATGTTTCAGGTTTTCAGTATCCCCACACTGATCGTTTTTGAAGGCGGTAAGGTCAAAGCAAAAGCCGTCGGTTTTTCCGGTAAAGAAGCAATCAGAAAGATGCTGGGGGCGTAAAATACATGATGAGCAAAGAGCTGAAAATCGAAAAGTCCCGCTGCCCGCAAAACCATCCATGCCCTGCGCTCCGTGTCTGTCCTGCGGCCGCCATCAGCCAGAATGGCTATGACGCTCCCGTGATCGATCACGAAAAGTGCATATTATGCGGAAAATGTATCCGCAGCTGTCCCATGGGCGCCTTTCAGATGACGGCATAGGAAGCGCAGCGAAAAGTGTCATTAGGCACTTTTTCGAGGCTACCGGGGGATTCTGTTCTCTGCATGCAAGCCGAGAACCCCCGTAATGTGCGGGCCGGCGGTCGCCCTTGCCCGCTGATTATTATATATCGCGTCTATATATTGCATATTATAAATACGTTCTTTGGCAAGCCAAAGCCCCCGTTTCCTATAGGAAATGAGGGCTTTGTTGTGCTTTCATACTTTCGGGTTATAGAAAAGGTTTTCGGATACTGTTACGCACCCAGATGGAAAATGTATTTGCCTTTACTGCTAATCCTCATCATCCTGTGTATCCGAATGCTCATCGTCTTCATCATCTTCATCTTCATCGTCTTCTTCGGTCTCGTCATCTTCGGCTTCGTCATCTTCGGCCTCGTCGGTATCTTCTGATGACGCATAATATTCTTCTGCTTCTTTGTTTTTCTCATCGGTATACTCATCCAGCTCAGAAAGAGGGATTTCCTGATCCATCTCAAAGAGCAGTTGCTCGTCATTTTTCCATTCCAGACCGGTTTTTTCGGAAAGCTCTTTCAGAATGGCATCCAGGCGCGCGCTGGTCTCTTCTTCTGTCCATTCGGGCGTCTCGCCGTCCTCTGCAGCGCGTGCTTCCTTTTCGCTATCCAGCTCTCGAAAAGCCAGATACTGAAGTAAATATTGATCTTTATCTTCGCCGGGTTGCGCCTTCACCCATTGACGGCGATACAGTTCAACCAGCGGATTGGACTGTTCATATTCAAAATCATCGTCAGTGAGCAGACCGTAAAAACTGCCCTTTTCGGTTTTCTCTTCCTTAAAGACAGGACCGGAAACATAATCGATTCCCTCTGCTTCTCTTTGCTTTTTCTTTTCGATCAAAGATACAATAACCAGTGTGACGAGGGACAGCACAATCAACCCGATACCAATTAAAACAATAGGACTGGTGATACCCATACCCTACCTCCATATAATTCATTTCATTTTATTATATTATAACAGAGTGAAAGGGAATGTGTAAACATTTTTCATGCTGATTTTTGTGAAAAAAGTGTTCAGTATTGATTCTCAAGGCTTTGCGTGGTAAAATAATATTTATCCGGATTAAAAAATCTCATTTTTCGGATATTTCTGAAAGGAAAAATATGTGCCCACAACCAAATCTGCTCTTTGTCTTTTCTGATCAGCACCGGGCTTCCGCCCTCGGCTGTTATGGCAATGATGAGGTACTTTCGCCCAATTTTGACCGTTTGGCCATGAGCGGTCTGCGGCTGACCGACTATGTATCCAATTGCCCTGTTTGCGTGCCCATCCGCCCCACCCTGCTCACCGGACTCCTGCCGCCCCATCACGGTGCGGTGGCCAATGATGTAGGTATCAGAGACGGGCTGGAGGGAATCGCAGATGTGCTGAACCGTGCAGGCTACAACACAGGCTATATCGGCAAATGGCACATAGACGGTATCCCCAGAGATAAAATCGTCGCAAAAGAACGCCGGCTTGGCTTCCGGCACTGGAAAGCCTGCAACTGCAATCACAACTATATGCAGGGTTATTACTATGATGAACAGGATATACGCCATGAAATAGATGGTTATGAGCCTATCGCACAGACCGATCTGGCGATAGACTTTATCAGGGAGCAAACGAAGCAGCCCTGGGCGCTCTATCTCTCCTGGGGTCCGCCTCATGATCCTTATGATCTGGTACCGAAAAAATATCTGGATCTTTTTGGTCCGGATAAGCTTACCCTGCCGCCCAATGTCCCTGATGAAATAGCCATCGCCGCCCATGTGGACGGTAAATTGGGCAAAAAGATCATTGACCGTGAAACGATACGGCATTATATGCACGGATATTATGCGCATATTGCGGCACTGGATGAACAAATGGGCAGATTGCTGGATGTGCTGGAGACACAGGGACTGCGGGAAAATACCATCGTCATCTATACCTCTGATCACGGAGATATGCTGGGCAGCTGCGGTCTTACCGGCAAGCAGTTACCTTATCAAGAGGCTTTCCAAGTACCGTTCCTGCTTTCATGGCCTGCCCATGTGCGGCAGGGCGTTTCGGATCAGCTGATCAGTCATGCCGATCTGCCGGTTTCTCTGTTGGGTTTGCTGGGCTTGCGTTTTTCGTCGCCCCGGGACGGAGAGGACTTCCACGATATTTTTGTCCGTACCGACGGAGAGGGTGACACCGCCTGCCTGATTGCCGACTATATTCCGGCGCACAATGCCGCTGCTCTGGGACAGGAAGCATGGAGAGGCATTGTCACAAAGAAGTATATCTATGCCAGCTTCGCAGACCATGATTTTGTGCTGTTTGACCGCATACAGGATCCCTATGAACTGCATAATCTGATTCACCAGTCTGCCTATGCCGCCGTCAGAGATGCGCTGCGCCGCTTGCTCCTGCAAAAACTGGAGCAGCACGGTGACAGGCTGGAGAATACGTTTGATTTTATTAAAAACAACGGCTATCAAGACGCATGGGATGCCAGCCAGCGCCATTTTGGCTTGCCCACGACCGAAACGGGCAAACTAATTTGGTAGGCACAATATTGAAGGAGAATGCATATGTCCGTTTTTACTTTTGCCGGCACCGGTGCTGCCGATTGGCCAATTCATAACGACAGCTTTTATAAAAACTATTCCGTGCAAAGACGGGAACGGGTGGAACAGCGCAAGTTTTCCTGCGCCTGCTACCGCTCATTGCTGATCGATTGCGGGTTGGGTACTTTTGGTCTGCTGAACGAGGTAAGGCAGGAGCTTTCCGCTCTGACCGATGTGGTCATTACCCACAGTCATCCAGACCATTTTGACGCCGCCGAGCTGTCCATGCTCTGTGAAAAGCTGGCGCCGGCCAAGCTGACCATCTGGGGCGCGAAGGAACTGCAGCCACAACTGCCGTCCTGCGCCAATCTTTCCTATCGTCAGGTAGAGTGCTTTGTGCCGTTTACCACGGGCAAACTGCGCATCACCGCACTGCCCAGCAATCATTGGGTAGCAGACACAGATGAACAGACGGTTAATTATCTCATAGAGGATACTCAGGAAGACAAGACCATTTTTTACGGGCTGGACGGGGCATGGCTACCCATCCAATCATGGAGGCATTTGATGCACTATAAATTTGATCTTTTTGTGCTGGAATGCACCAGCGGCAGAGACGAAATGGACATGCGGGCTTTTATCCATAACAATACCCAAATGGTGCGTCTGCTGGTTGGTGCCATACGTCACCATAAATTATTAAAACCCACCGGGCAGATCTATGTTTCACATATCGCCTATACGCTGCATGATAGCCATGAAGCGCTGCAAAAGGAACTGGATGTCATGGGGGTAAAGGTTGCTTTTGACGGGTTATCCATTGAAATCTGACGGAGCATCACAGATACTGCTTCACGAAAATACAGAACAGCTAAGATGCTTCTATATATTGCCGCATGGGGCGGCATTTCATCGCCATGACAAAACGGGGTATGTCGGGGCGACCTGCGGTCGCCCGCAAAATATGATTCCTATATTCTGCAGAGTGACGGGAACGTCGCTCCCTATATTATTTAATCATATCATTCTGAGTGTAGTATATCAGCACGGAGCGAAGAATCCTAAAGGTTCTGTTTCTCTCTGTACTTTTGAAGCAAAAGTACCAAAACTGTGGGGCTTTCCGTATAGCCCCACACCCCCAAATGCCAATGCGGTAGCATTGGCGATGGGCC
>Ga0209373_10001787_pt1 | contig 23872 bp, 24 predicted proteins | sample Higcelweek5metaG_FD_187173 | JGI IMG/M metagenome (GOLD analysis project Ga0209373, IMG submission 187173) | Freshwater pond sediment microbial communities from the University of Edinburgh, under environmental carbon perturbations - High... | ecosystem: Environmental > Aquatic > Freshwater >... | reverse complement strand
TTTTTTGAACATAATGCTGAAGAACAACAGCACATCGGTTACTGCCTGGACGTTGTCTAAGGGACTTAGAAATAACAAATTTAGCGTTTATGCATCTCATCTTCAGGCCATCTTTGCCGCCCCTTCAATCGCAAAATCCTCAGCGTAGCCCTGCTACGCCTGCGGTTTTGCTCAATCAACGACGACAAATTCGACCTAAATCAGAGCGCAAAACTGGTAAATCAGTTATTTCCGAGTCCCTAAAAAGTGTCCTGCGGCCTGCCTGCTTGTAATAATAAATCATAACTGATATGTTATTGCTTTTTTTACGATTTACTTATTAATTATGATCAAAAGGTAAGCAATGCAACTCACCACCCCTTCTGATGCCCTTCAAGCAGTTGCGCATTTTATTAAAACCGCCAGGTTAAATGCAAACATAACCCTTGAAGAGCTTGCCCTGCGCTCCGGCGTGGGTACTGCTACGCTCTCACGGGTTGAGAAACGGGGAGTTTGTTCAACTGATACCCTGGTTCGGGTCTTTGCCGCACTGGGGATGCTGGATCATCTGCTTGCTGCGTTTATACCTGAAGAAGGGCAAACCATAGCAGAACTACGGAAGCTGCACGCCCCCAAACCCCGGCAGCGGGCACGGAAAAAGGGATGAGCTTTAAAGAGATACAGGTGCTGTTTGATACTGGACTGAGCAGGCATCCGGTGGGTATTCTTGCTGCTACGGATAGCCGGGTGCTGTTTGAGTATGATCCATCCTGGATTGCTGGCGGCCTTGAACTTGCTCCCTTTCATCTCCCGATTGTCCGGAAAAACTTCAGCTTTGAACAAGGCCGTCTGCCTGACCGGTTACCTGGTCTGTGTGCCGATTCTCTTCCTGATGGCTGGGGTACGCTGATTATGGATCGGTATTTTATTCGGCAGGGAATGGACCGGCAGCGTATTACACCGATTGACCGGCTGGCCTGGCTTGGTTGCGAGGCGATGGGGGCGCTCTGTTATCAGCCGTCACTACGGGCTGAACAGCTGCTGCACGAGGCGGTTCAGATCGGCGCAACGGCACGTGAGGCGTTGCAACTGTTTGAAGGGAGGATTGCCGATGCCGGGCGACTTTTGGCCAGAATCGGCGGTTCACCCGGAGGGGACAGACCCAAGGCGTTGATCGGCATTGCTGCGGATGGCGAGAGTTTTGTGTCTGGCAACGGACCTCTGCCGGAAGGGTATAGCCACTGGCTGGTAAAGTTTTCGGCTATGCAGAAGAGTGCTGCCAGCGGTTTTGGTCGGTATGAAGGAGCACTCGAACAGATCTGTCTAAACATGGCTGAAGCTGCAGGAATAACCATACCGGAAAACAGGCTGATTGATGACGGCAGTGGACTGCGTCATATTGCCGTGCGTCGCTTTGACCGCCCTACACCAGCCATCAGATTACATGTTGCTACAGCGAGCGGACTGTTGCATGCAGATCACCGCTTGCCATCCCTTGATTATGCGGATTTGTTGAAGCTGGCTTGGGCGTTGACGCAGGATGCTACACAGGTTCTTGAGCAGTATCGCCGTGCCGTGTTCAACCTGTTTGTCGGTAATCTGGATGATCATGCAAAAAATCACGGCTACCTGATGGACGGGAACGGCAGGTGGCATCTTTCCCCGGTGTATGACGTGACTTTTTCAGGTGAGCCGGATGGAGAACACTGGACGTCGTATTGTGGCGAAGGAAGTCGGCCCGGTCGTGCTACCCTGCTCAGGTTGGCTGAAGCAGCGTCCATCAGAAAAGCCGATGCCGTTGCCGTGATTGAGCAGGTACAATCGGCAGTGGCGATGTTTGATGCCTTGGCACGGGAATCGGGCCTGCCACTGAAACTGCGCAGACAGATTGGAATGCGGCTTAATCAGGTTCATTGTCATCTTTCTCTCGCTGCATCACGGGAACCATAAACATGGATTATCCCTCGCCTGTTGTCTCCATCGTCATACCGGTAAAACCGGGTCTCAAGCCCCAGGCGTTGAAACGTATTGCCCGGCTAAACTGGCAATCAGACCGTTTTGAACTGCTGATTGCGGAAGGGAACAATCCCGGTAAACAGCGTAATCAGGCGGTACAACAAGCGCAAGGCGAGATTATCTATTTTCTGGATGACGACTCGCTGGTGGTGTCGGATGCCCTGCAGCGACTTGAACGGCATTTCAAGGATCCTCAGGTGATTGCTGTTGGCGGACCGTCGTTAACGCCGACAAGTGACACGCTTGTACAACGTGCTATAGGAGCTGTCCTTTCTTCTTTGCTGGGGGCAGGGGGGGTACGTAACCGCTATCAGGCTGTTGGTACTGTCAGGGAAACCACAGAGCGAGAGCTGATCCTGTGTAATCTTGCCATCCGACGGGAGCCGTTTCTGGCAGCCGGCGGACTGGATGAGCGGCTGTATCCCAATGAAGAGAATGAGCTGCTTGACCGGTTGGTGAAGGCGGGGAGCAGACTGCTGCACGATCCTGAGCTGTCGGTGGAGCGGAGCCAGCGGGAATCGCTTGCCGCCTTTATCCGTCAGATGTTTCGCTATGGCCGGGGCAGGGCGCAGCAGACCCGGATCGCCGGGATAACCGGACTGATGCCGTTTGTGCCGCTGTTTTTTGTGCTCTATCTGCTGACGTTGCCCCTTGCAACAACGCCGCTCTGGTTGCTTCCGTTACTTGTGTATGCCCTTGCCTGCTGCCTGTGTGGTCTGCGTGCCGCTGTTACGAAAAAGAACCCGTTGTATCTGCTTCTTCTGCCGTTTTTGTTTCCGGTGCTGCATATCTCAAATGGTTTTGGTATTCTGGCAGGCTTTCTGTTCCACTGGAATCGCCAATCATGCTATAACCAGCAACCGGTGACGGTACGTCGCCTGCAACCGGTCGCAGACCCAATCACCCCCGGAGCTATTCGATGGACCTGAGTGTTGTTGTACCGATCTACTTTGAAGAAGATAATATCAGACCTCTCTATGCGGCTATAACGGCTGCTCTTGCGCCTACAGGCCTTTCCTACGAGATTATCTGCGTGGATGATGGCTCAGGCGATACCTCCTTTTCGATCCTGAAAGAGCTTGCAACGGCTGATCAGCGTCTGCGGGTAATCCGTTTTCGTCGCAACTTTGGCCAGACCGCTGCCATGGCTGCCGGTTTTGAAGCGGCCCGTGGCGATGTGATCGTGCCGATGGATGGTGACCTGCAGAATGATCCGGCTGATATTCCGTTGCTGCTGGAAAAAATCAAGGAAGGGTACGATGTGGTCTCCGGCTGGCGCAAGGATCGGCAAGACACCTTTATCAACCGGAAACTGCCCTCCATGATTGCCAACGGCCTGATCTCCCGCTTGACTGATGTCCATCTGCATGACTATGGCTGTACACTCAAGGCCTATCGCCGCGAAGTGCTGGAGGGGATCGGACTGTACGGCGAGATGCATCGCTTTGTGCCTGCCCTTGCCTCGCGGATCGGCGCAAAGGTTGCAGAGCTGCCGGTGCGTCACCATCCCCGCCTGCATGGCACCAGTAAATACGGGATCTCCCGGACAGTACGGGTGGTGCTGGATCTGCTGACGGTCAAGTTTCTGCTCTCTTACGCCACCAAGCCGATCCAGTTGTTTGGCAAATGGGGCATCTATTCTATGCTGCTGGCTTGTGGTACCGGTGGAGCGTTGGTCTACATGAAGCTGTTTGCCAACACCAGTATGAACCGAAACCCGCTTCTGATTCTGACCGCATTTCTGCTTTTTATGGGGGTGCAGTTTATTACACTGGGACTGTTGGGTGAACTGAACGCCCGTACCTACTATGAATCCCAGGGTAAACCGATCTACTCAGTGAAGGAACGGCTGAATGAACCGGAGTGAAACACTGAAAATTCTGATGATCGCCCCGACCCCCTATTTTTCTGATAGGGGCTGTCATGTCAGGATTTTTGAAGAGGCAAAGGCATTAATAGCCAGGGGACATCAGGTACGGATTGTTACCTATCATCTGGGGAGGGATCTGGAGCCGGTACCGGTGGACCGGACATTGTCAGTGCCATGGTATGGCAAGCAGGAAGCTGGGCCTTCCTGGCACAAGCTGTACCTTGACCTGTTGCTGCTCTGGAAAACAGTGGGGGTTGCAAGTGCATTTAAACCTGATCTGATCCATGCCCATTTGCATGAGGGGGTGCTGATCGGATGGCCTGTTGCACGACTGCGCAAGATTCCGTTGCTCTTTGATTACCAGGGCAGTTTGAGTGGTGAATCACTCAATCATGGTTTTTTTAAAAATGGTTCGTTACTGCATCGCTTGTTCAGGTATATGGAAACAAAAATAGATGGCCTTGCTGATTCGATTCTCACCAGCTCAACGCCGGGACGGCAGGAGTTGATCAGTCTGTGGCAGCAGCCGCATGATCGGGTAACCGCTTTTCCTGATGGCGTTGATACGTCCGTCTTTTGTTACCACTCCCGCCGCGAAGCGCGGCAACGTCTGGGGCTTGGTGATGAAGTACCGGTTATCGTCTATCTGGGGCTACTGAACCGGTATCAGGGGAGCGATCTGTTGCTGCAATCAGCAAAACTGCTGATTCAGCAGGGGCGGATATTCCACCTGGTTATCATGGGCTATCCAGATCAGGACTATCGGAAAAAGGCGGATGATCTGTGTATTGCCAGTTTTGTGACCTTTACCGGCAAGGTTGACTATGCCGATGCCCCTCAACTGCTGGCAGCCGGAGATCTGGCTGTTTCTCCAAAAATTTCAGAAACAGAGGCCAACGGCAAGCTGCTTAATTATATGGCCTGTGGTCTCCCTGTTGTTGCCTTTGATACACCGGTCAACCGTGAACTGTTAGGCAATGACGGTATGTATGCCGAGTATGGAGATCCCTCTGAACTGGCCAGGTGTATGTCAAATGCCTTGTCTGACCGTGAGCAGCTTCGACAACGGGGAAGGCGTTTGCGCCAGCGGGCAGTTGAGCTGTTTGGATGGGATCGACGAGGACAGCAGTTGGAAACGTTCTATAAGCAATTGCTGGGTGTTGAAAAATAATCTGCACAGGAGTACGGTTCAAGCCATGAACAAAAAAGCCCTGCCAGAACTTGATGAGTATACCTTGTTCCGCCTCTTCTGCGAGCTGGAAGGGAAACAGGCGTTTTCACAACGAGAACTTGCCAGTCGGCTGAACAGTGCCTTGGGATTGGTGAACAGTTATCTCAAAACTGCTGCAGGCAATGGGTGGATAAAGATCAAGGAGTTGCCGGCCAATCGCTGCACGTATCATTTGACCCCGAAGGGGGCTGAAATGCGGCGTACGCTTGCCCTGCAGCATGCACGCTATCTTGACTGGATTGTTTCGGTGCTGAGTGACGAATACCGGGTTCTTTGCGCCAGTTTAAAGGATGAAGGTATTGAACGGATTGCGCTTTGCGGGGTTGACGGCGTTACCAACAACGCCTGGCTGGCGCTTGAAGAGGCTGGTATCAAGGTTTCAATGGTGATGGATTCCAGGTCTGTCGGCACCAGATATATGGGGCATGAAGTGGTGTCACTGCCCCATGCAATGTTGAGCGGCATCCGCTGGATTGTGATCAGTTCCCGCAACCGTGCCGATGAACTGTTGCATAGCCTGCTGGAGCTTGGGGCTGAACCGGCATCAATAAAAGTTCCGCTTGTTTTTTTGGAGAAAATAAATGCAGCATGATGCACGCATATTCGTAGCTGGCCATCGCGGTATGGTAGGTGCAGCCATAGTAAGAAAACTGGAGCAGGCAGGTTATCGAAACCTTGTTTTCAGAACATCGCTAGAGCTGGATCTGCGTAACCAGGCAGCTGTTTCGACGTTTTTCGAGCAGGAACGTCCTGATTATGTCTTTCTGGCTGCAGCGCGGGTTGGTGGGATCATTGCCAACAGTACCCGTAAGGCAGAGTTTATCTATGACAATCTGATGATTCAGTCCAATATCATCCACCAATCGTATAAAACCGGTGTCAAACGTCTGCTGTTTCTTGGCAGCACCTGCATCTATCCCAAGTTTGCACCACAACCTATTAAAGAAGAATATCTGCTGGCTTCTCCACTTGAACCGACCAATGATGCCTATGCCATTGCTAAAATTGCCGGTATCACCATGTGCCGTTCTTACAATGAACAATATGGCACCCGTTTTCTTGCTGCCATGCCGAACAATCTGTACGGGCCTGGTGATAACTATGATCTGACCGGTTCCCATGTTCTGCCAGCCCTGATCCGTAAATTTCACGAGGCTAAAGAGTCCAGGGCACCACAGGTAGCGATCTGGGGTACCGGCACGCCGTTACGTGAATTCATGCATGTGGATGATCTGGCCGATGCCTCCCTTTTTCTGATGCAGCAGAATGATGAAAACTATGATTGTATCCTGACCCATTCTGAGGCACCAGCCTTGATAAACGTTGGTTCAGGGCAAGAAATCAGCATTGCTGATCTGGCCCGACTGGTACAGCAAATTGTGGGTTTTACCGGTGAACTGATCTTTGATACCACCAAGCCTGATGGTACTCCCCGTAAACTGGCCGACTCCTCCCGTCTGCATACCCTTGGCTGGAAGCACCGCATAGAGCTGGAGGATGGTGTGCGGGATGCGTACCGGTGGTTTGTAAAGTATGTTGTAAAATTTTAACCGCACTCTTCGAATGTGTTTCAGCCTTACTAAGCTAATCCCTGCAACGATCAAAATCCGGCTGGAACAGTTGCTTGCCGCACCCAGCTTTGGCAACAGTATCTGGCTGATCAGCGACCGGCTGATCAGGATGGGGCTGGGGCTGCTGGTGGGGGTCTTGGTGGCCCGCTATCTGGGGCCGGAGGGCTACGGTCAGCTTAGCTTTGCCGGTTCCTATATCATGATTTTTTCCGCCATAGCATTGTTTGGGCTTGAGTCAATCGTGGTACGCGAACTGGTCAAGCACCCTGAAGCAGAGCGTGCCATCTTGGGCACCACCTGCCTGATCAGATCTGCTGCCGGTTTACTTTCCTATCTGCTGGCCATTGCGGTGCTACTGGTGCTGCGACCGGATGATCGGACCGCCTTGCTGCTGGTGGCCCTGCTGGGCAGTTCCTTGTTGGTGCAGGCCGTTGAGACGAGTGATCTCTGGTTTCAGTCTCGGGTGCTTTCCCGCTATACGGTAATTTGTCGTTCAATCGCCTTTATCATCTCATCAGGAATCAAGGTACTGCTGGTGCTTTCCGGTGCCTCGCTTGCTGCCATTGCTGCAGCCACTGCGGTTGAAGCGCTGCTGGCTGCGTTGCTGCTGGTGTTAGCCCATACCCGGTACAGTAATGCGGGTATTCTGACCTGGCGATGGGACAGTGACTGGTTCCGTCGGCTCTTGACCGGTTCGGTGCCGATGGTGCTTTCCGGTGTAGTGTTGATGGTCTATCTGCGGATTGATCAGGTGATGCTGGGGGCTCTGGCGTCGCAGGCAGAGGTGGGGCTGTATGCAGCAGCGGTCAGGATCTCAGAGGTCTGGTATTTTGTGCCGTCTGCAATTGTCTCATCCGTTTTTCCCGGTCTGGTGGCTCTGCGCAGTACCGACCCTGAGCAGTTTGAGCGCAAGCTGCAGCAGTTATACAATCTGCTGGCGTTTCTGGGCTATGCCGTGGCCCTGCCGGTTACTTTCATTGCGCCGTGGTTGGTCCGGCTGCTGTTTGGCAGCGCCTACCAGTCAGCAGCACCCCTGCTGGCGGTGTTGATCTGGGCCGGTCTGTTCGCTAATCTGACCGTGGTGCGCAACGCCCATTTTATTGCACTGGATTGGGGCAGGTCACTGCTTTGGGCCACCAGCCTGGGGGCAACGGCCAATGTGTTGCTCAATCTGTTGCTGATTCCCCGCTACGGGGCGTTGGGAGCGGCAATTGCTACCTGCCTGTCCTACTGGGTGGCTGCCCACGGCGCCTGTTATACCAGCAGACAGATGTGGCCAGCTGGCCGGATGATTTTGCGGTCGCTGGTGTCGCCCCGTTTTTGGTAGTGACCTGCGGCTGAAAGGAGACAAGCCATTTGAACGCATTATTCAGGTTTTTGCGGGGCTATCGGGCCTGCCAGCGTATGCTCAGAACCGTTGATCCGCAACTGGTGCAGCCGTTTCAGGCAGAGGCCGGTCGGCTGGTGGAACGTGAACAGCGTCTGCTGGAACTGGCAACCGGCAAGCGGGTGATTCACTTCGGCTTTCTTGACTCGATCTTTTTGGAGCGGAAGCTGGCGGACGGTTCCCTGCTGCACAGTCGTCTGGCGAGTGAGGCCAGTGAACTGTATGGAGTGGATATCAACGGTCCGTTGCTGGAGCAGTACCGGGCTGTTACCGGAGATAGTTGCAACCTGATCTGGGATATTGCTGACGGTAGTATTCCGCAGCAGCTCCAACAGCCCTTTGACCTGATTCTGTTTCCTGAGGTGCTGGAACATGTACCTAATCCCGGGTTGGTGCTGGCTAACCTTGCAGCGCTCTGCCGCTGCACCGGTGCCAATCTTTGTCTGACCGTACCCAATGCATTTGATATGTATAACTTCATGGCTGCCATGCATGGGGTGGAGCTGATCCATCCTGAACACTGTTACACCTTTACTCCCTACAGCCTGAGCAGGCTGCTGCAACTTGCCGGTTTTAATCCACCTGAGCTGGAGTTCTACAACTTTGGTTCATCCCTGGCACCGGGCATAACCAAGGCTGGCATGCTGGCAGTCTGCAGCCTGCAGGATATGCCAGCCCGCTGATATGGGTGCATTAACCGATAAAAAAGCGTTGTTTCTGTTTGGTGATCTAGAGATGGGCGGGGCCGAACGTCAGGGGCTACTGCTAGCCCGTTACCTGCAGGAACAGCAAGGTACGCTGGTGCAGGTATGGGGGTTGGGGGCTGGCATTGGGCCGGTGGCGCAGCAATGTGAACAGTGGGGCATCCCTTGGCAGGCGGTTCCGCTGCATTGGGGGCTGCGCCGTCGTCTGCCGCACCTGATTCGGCTGGCGATCAATCTGAGGCAACTACGTCCTGACCTGCTGCTCTCCTACACAAAGGTTCCGAATCTGGCAGCAGCTCTGCTCTGGCGTCATTGCGGGGTGCGCTGTTGTGTCTGGAACCAGGCAGATGCTGGTCTGTTGCTTGATTCAGGATTGCTGCATCGCTATGCCGTCGGGCAGGTTGAACATTATATTGCCAATGCCGAATCCGGGCAGGAGTTTCTGATCAGTCAGTACGGGCTTCGGGCTGAACAGATCCGGCTGATCCGTAATGGCATTGCACTGGCTTCTCCGCAGCAGGATAGAGCTGCCTGGCGACAGCAGCTACAGATTGATCAAGGCGCTCCAGTGGCCGTGATGGTGGCAAATCTGAGTAACTATAAGGATCACGCCACCCTGCTCCAGGCCTGGCAGCAACTGCTTGCTGGCTGGGATAGCCGAGAACTGCCGGTGCTGGCGCTGGCCGGTCGGTTTGACGACCAGGCAGCAGCATTGCAGCAGCAGGCAGAGCTGTTGGGTATCAGTAGACAGGTGCGGTTCATGGGCAGTGTTGCGGATATCAGCGGCCTGTTGCAGGCCTCTGACCTGCTGGTACACAGCTCAATCAGTGAGGGAATTCCCAATGCGGTGCTGGAAGGGATGGCCAGCGGTCTGGCAGTGGCCGGTAGTGATATTCCTGGTCTGCGGGAGGCGGTCGGGCCTGACGGTCAACCGTTTCTGGCGCCGGTTCAGGATAGCAGGGCACTGGCAGAGCTTCTGCGCAGGCTCTTGACGGACGAAACAGTCCGACAACAGCAGGGGCGTCTGATGCGTCAGCGTGCTGAACAACAGTTTGGCCTTGAGCGGATGTGCCAGGAGAGTGTCGCCTTCTTGCAGGACTGCCTGGTGAGCTGCCTATGAGCAGGTATGCGTCCCAACATCATCCGTTGTTGTCACCGGTGGTTCTGCTGCTGGTGGCCATTGGCCGTCTGATTGGCGGTCTGCTGCCGTTCCATAACCGATCAGGACTGTTTTTCTTCTTTCCGTTCTACCATACCGGCGGGGCAGAACGGGTGCACAGCCAGATTGTTGCTTGTTTCAAAGACCAGCAGCCGTGGGTCTTTTTTGCCAAACGTTCTGTTGATCATGGCTTCTATCAACAGTTTGCACAGGCAGGTCGTTGCTTTGATTGCGGCTGGCTGCTGAAATACACCTATCCTCTGAGTGTCGGAATTCTGGCCGGACTGATCGGCAAGCATTCCGATGCCCGGGTTTTTGGCTGCAATAGCCTGTTTTACTACCTGCTACTACCCCATCTGCCAGAACATGTCCGGGCAACTGATCTGCTGCATGCTCTGGGAGGCGGTGCTGAACAGTTTGCCCTGCCGGTGCTGGAGCGATTGCAACAGCGAGTAGTGATCAGCCAGACGGTGCGGGATGAGTTGGTCTCCTGGTATCGCTCGCATGGGGTGGATACCGGGCTGGACCAGCGGATAGTTGTCATCCCCAACCGGATTGCTATTCCATCAGAGTTGCACAAGCCGGTTGGAGAGAGGCCGCTGCGCCTGCTGTATGTGGGCAGGGGCGGGGCAGAAAAACGGGTGCAGTTAATCGGTCGTGCTGCCCGACTCTGTCGGGAACAGGGCGTAGTGGTTGAGGTTACCCTGGTGGGTGATTTGAAAGATGCGGTTGCTGCCGAAGATCGCGCCTGCTGTCGCCTTACCGGCCTGATCTGTGACAGCGAACAACTGGCTGAACTGTACCGTCAGGCTGACCTGCTGCTGATTACCTCCAGTCGAGAAGGATTCCCTTTGACTGTTATGGAGGGTATGGCACAGAGCTGTGTACCGGTCTGTACCGCAGTGGGCGGCATACCGGAGCATATCAGGCACCAGGAAAATGGCTGGTTGCTTCCTGCTGAAGATGACGACGTTGTCGTGGAAGCGTTACTGCAGGCTGTTGCAGCTCTGTCTGCAGACCGTCGGCTTTTGCAGCGCCTGTCAACTGCGGCGTATCAGTATGCAGCAAAGAACTTCAGTGGTGAGCGGTTTTGTGAACAGTACCAGAAGGTGATTAAAGGAAAGTAATGGCCTTGGTGTCCGTGATCATACCCTGCTACAATCAGGGGCAGTACCTGGCGGAATCGATTGGTTCTGTGCTGGCCTCAGACCATCAGGAGCTTGAGATTGTTGTGGTGGATGATGGCTCCACTGATCCTGAAACCTGCCGGATTCTGGGTGGGCTGGACTACCCCAAGACCCGGCTGATCCGCCGTGAAAACGGTGGGCTGGCCGCTGCCCGCAACAGCGGCATTGCGGCTGCCCAAGGCCGCTATATCCTGCCGCTGGATGCCGATGACCGGATCGGGCCCCACTATATCAGTTTGGCGACGGCAGCTTTGGAGTGTAGCCCGAATCTGGGGATCGTTTACTGCAGGGCGGAGAAGTTTGGGGAAGAGACCGGCCCCTGGAAGCTGGCCCCCTTTTCCCGTTGGCGCATGGCACTGGGTAATGTGATCTTTTGTTCTGCAGTCTATCGTCGTGTTGATTGGCAGGCTGTGGGGGGATACGATGAAACCCTGCGTCGTGGCTGGGAGGATTGGGATTTCTGGCTTTCACTGTTGGAGTTGGGACGTCTGGTGAGATGTCTGCCTGATACCGGATTCTACTATCGTAAGAACGTTGCGTCCATGGCGGCAGGGATGCAGGCAAGTCTGAAAAGTTCTCTGCATGACACACTGATTGGAAAACATCCCGTTTTTTTTGGATCGTGGGGCGTCGTGCTGCGGTCTGTGCTCCCGTTCTACTATGGTTTGGCTGGCAGTGCTGCCTATCGCGGCATCAAGAAAGGATTAGGGCGTTAGCATGAAGATAGTCTTTCTTGCGCCGTTTGGCATTCGCCCCAAAGGGACGCTACAGGCCCGCATGCTGCCGCTGGCCCAGGCGTTGCAGCGGCGTGGCCACGAACTGGAAATTATTGCCCCTCCCTATACAAATCCTGAAGATGCCGGTCTGGTTGAACTGCTGGGAGAAGTTCGTCTGCGGAATGTCCAGTTGGGGCCGACGGCTGGCGTACTGGCTGCTCCGTTTATTGCCTGGCGGATGTTACGGGAAGCTCTGGAACAAAAGCCGGACCTGATCCACCTGTTTAAGCCCAAAGGGTACGGCGGGCTGGCAGCCATGGCGCTGGCCGGGATGCAGGCCAGCGGACTTAAGACGCCAAAGTTGCTTGTTGATAGCGATGATCGTGAAGGGCGGGGAGGGATGAATGAGCTGCATCCCTACAGCGTGCCGGAGAAATGGCTGTTTGCCTTTCAGGAAGAACGGCTGACCCGTTGGGTCGATGGTGTCACTGTTGCCTCCCGTACGCTTGAGTCTCTGGCCTGGAGCATGGGGGCTGAGCAGAACAAGACGCTGTATCTACCCAATGGTCCGTTGCTGCGTCCTGATGGTGATCGTCAGCGTGGACGGAAGCGTTTCGATATTTTTGCTGATGCTCCGGTCTTGCTCCTGTACACCCGTTTTTTTGAATTTTCTCAACAAAGGTTGCATAGCATAGTTGAACAGCTTTGCCTCCGTATACCATCCTTGAAGCTGTTGGTGGTTGGTCTGGGACCGCAAGGCGAAGAAAAACAGCTGGAGCAGGCTGCCATCCGGGGAGGATTTTACAAGAACCTAGTTAGTGCAGGTTGGGTGGAGCCGGAACTGTTGCCGGACTGTCTGGCCGCTGCTGATGCAGCGTTCTACCCCTTTGATGATACCCTGATAAATCGCACGAAATGTCCGGCCAAGCTGGCTGAGCTTGCCGCTGCCAGTGTGCCGATTGTGGCAGAACGGGTAGGGCAGATCGGTGAGTATCTCCAGCACGGCGTAACTGCTCTGCTGGTGGAGCCGGGAGATCTGCAGGGGATGGTTGAGTCGCTTGTGCAGCTACTGACAGACCCGGAACTGGCTCGCAGGTTAGGGATTGCTGCTTCCCGGCGTCTGCGTGATGATTTTAATTGGGACCGTGCAGCTGAGCGGTTGGAACAGTTTTACTACGGACTACGCAGACCATGAACAAATCACGATCATATACGTTTCTGATGCTGCTCCTGCTGCTGGCGATACTGGTGGCCCTGTTCAGCCCGATTCTGTTTACTGACAAGATCGTGCGCGCTCCGGATATCCTCAACGAGTTTTACTGGGGGGTCTACAATTCTTACGGTAAGCCTCTTTGGTCTATGCTGCGGATAGACTTGGGGGGAGCCGACTGGAATCCCTATATCAACAGTGGCCATAGTAACGATGGCGGCATGGTCTCAATGCAGTTTGTCTATCTCTACCGCCTGATTTTTGGTCTGATCCCGGCCCCGGCCAGTGTGGCATGGTTCATGGTGCTGCATCTCTTTCTGGGGGGGGCAGGCACCTACCTGTATTGCCGCCTGGTTGGTTGCAGTCGGGTTGCTGCGCTGTTTGGAGGGCTGCTGTTTGCCTTCTGTACCGAAAATGCCTCCCTGATCAATGCCGGCCATGTGATGAAGATCGCCACCATTGCCCATGCACCCTGGGTTTTCTATTTTCTGGAAAAAGGGTTCCGTACTGATCGTTTGTTCCCCTATCTCTGTGCCGGTCTGGTACTGACCCTGCAGTTCTTCAACACCCACTGGCAGATAGCCTTTTACACCTGTCTGGGGGTGGGGATCTACGGCATTATGCGGCTGCTGGAAGAGGTCTATCATGGAGAACCTGCCCGTAAGACCGGGCGTACCCTGCTGATGGGACTGGTGATGGTGCTGTTCTTCCTTGTTGCATCGGCAATATCCCTTGCTCCACTGGTTGGGTGGTCAAAGGATACCAATCGTGGTGCCCATTCCGGGGCAAATCAAGGGAAGGGCGGCCTGGACAGGGAAGAGGCGATGATGTGGTCACTGCCGCCGGAGGAGGTCGTAGCTCTGGTAATACCTGGTCTGTTCGGTCTCTCACGCCAGGAGGGTGGCGATCTGCCCAGGCCCGATCAAACCTACTACTGGGGCAGGATGTTTTTTACCCAGACTGCTTCCTATTTTGGCCTGTTGCCCTGGTTGCTGTTGCCGTTGCCACTTATGTTTCGCAATGACCGGGTGACCAAGGCGGCACTGGTTGCTGTGGTCGGCGGTATCCTGTTTTCCATGGGTAAATACACCCCGTTCTATCAGTTTTTGTATGATTTTCTGCCCGGTATCAGTCGCTTCAGAGTGCCTAAAATGATGTTGTTTATCACTGCCTTTGGTCTGGCAGTGCTGACTGCCCGGGGGATTGATCTGTTAAAGGATGATGAGTTGAATGACTCCCCCCGTCTGCAGCACTGGACTTGGTGGCTTCTCTCATTCCCGCTTGTGCTGACATTTTTACTGGCTGCTGAAAAAATGCTTGGTTCAACGGTACGACAATGGCTGTTTGAGCTGCTGTCCCGGCCCACCCGTTACCAGAGCGGTATAGAGCTGGTAACGCAACGTTGGTTTACCATAGAACGGGAGACTGGTCTTGCGTTGGCACAGGCCTGTTTTTGCGTGCTACTGTTGCTAGGGGTGATGCAACGCAAGCTTAAAGTCTGGTTGGGAATAGTATTTCTTCTGCTGATATTTGTGGGTGATCTCTGGAGGGTTAATCAGCAGTTTCTGGTTCTGACAGATGCGCCAAATCGTTCAGAGTCCGCAGTAACACCTGTAATGAGTTGGCTTATAAAGCAAGAACAAGATTCAAGGTTTCGTTCTGAAACTTCCGAAGGGGGCAAGAGACAAGGGGTGACAGAGTACCGTGTGCTGCTGTTGGATAGTTATGACACGATGAAATATGCGTCGGCGAGGATTCCTGTGCTGTTTACCGCCAATGCAGTCCAGAAACGACGCTGGCAGGAGTATCTGGATGCCCTTTCATTGCAATCAACCTTGCCGGATATTATGAATGTACGTTGGCTGGTGGCTGATGAAAAACTGTATGAGCAGAATAAGGAAAAGTTTGGGACACGTTACCCGGCAGTTTTTTACGGTGGCGGGGAAGTGGTGCTGGAGAATCGACAGGTGCTGCCCAAGGCCTGGCTGGTGACCCGTGCTGAACAGGTAACTGACCATGCAGAGCGGCTTAAACGGCTGCAGGAGCCAGCCTTTGATCCGCTAAAAACAGCTCTGGTTGAGTCACCGCCTCAACTGGCGCTTGCAGCGGCAGAAAATCCGGGCAGTGTCAGGTTGCTGCAGTATGAAGGTGAACAGATCAGGTTAACCGCTGATATTGCAACAAACTGTCTGCTGGTGCTTGGTGAAAAGTATCATCAGGGCTGGAAGGCAACTGTTGATGGGAGGCAACAATTGATCGTGCCGGTTAATCATATCCTGCGCGGTCTGTATCTGACACCGGGCAAGCATACCGTGGAGTTCCGCTTTGATCCACTGCCGTTTAAAATCGGGAAGTGGTTGACCCTGGGCTCTTTGACCCTGTTTGGCCTGATTGCCCTGCGGGAGTGGTGGTTCTGGCGGAGATCAGGCGATGCTTCCTGACCCTTGCCCACTTCGACAGGCTCAGAGCGTGGCCTTGCCCCTTGCCCCTGACGAATACACCCGTGATGAGCTGAAGCGGTTCGGTTTGACATTGCTGCAGCCAAAGCAGGGCTACCGCTTTACCCTTGATCCGCTGCTGTTGTGTGACTTTGCCGGGGCAGGTAATGAAAAAACAATAGCTGATCTGGGAACCGGCTGTGGGGTGATGGCACTGATCCTGGCACGACAGGCATTGTACGCCCAGGTGACCGCTTTTGAACAGGATCAGCAGGCTGTCGGGCTTGCACAGGAAAATGCGCGGCTGAATGGTCTTGATGGGCGGGTAGGTGTGCAGCATAGGGATATACTGCAGGTCCGGCAATCTCTGCCGGTTTCAAGCTGTGATCTGGTGGTCAGTAACCCTCCCTACCGCAAGCAGGGCAGGGGGCGGTTAAATCCTCACCCCGGCAGGTTGGCAGCACGTCATGAAACCTCTGCCGGACTTGCTGATTTTCTTGCAGCAGCGAAATACCTGGTAAAGCCTGCAGGCAGGATCTGCATGGTCTATCATACCTCCCGCCTGCCTGAGTTTATGGCCGTGGCAGAGCATCAAAAAATGGCGGTAACACGACTGCGGATGGTGCATGGGCTGCCTGATGCAGAGGCAAAGGTCTTTCTGGTTGAGCTGGCCAAGGGGCGTAGACAGGTAAGCACGCAGGTACTGCCCCCGCTTGTGGTGCGACTGTCCGTGGACCGGTATACGGATGAAATACAACAAATGCTGTCTGGTTATTCCAATGTGCAATTATGATGACTCAAAACAACGGTTGTAGTGTCGGATACAGCCCGCCACGATTGGGCGAACAACCGTTCGCCCCTACAGATACAGGTTGTCTTGATTAAACGGTGAATGAGATACAAAAAAGGCACCCGGATGGGTGCCTTTTGGAGTTCGGTTGATACAGCTACCAGTATTACAGTTTGATAAACATCGCCATTTCCATAACTTCTACATCTCCCACATGGACCGGGAAGACCACACCACGGTAACCATCGGGAACCGGCAGACCAGTGGCAGGCGGGTGGATGGTTACCGGTGGATTAATATCCAGGGTTACCCCCATCTGTGAAGCCTTGGCTACAACGTTACCACAGACAATATTCACAAACTCCATAACGGTATCTTCAAGGATCTCTTCATCCTCATGCTCAACATCTTCCTCTTTCAGGATAGCCCTGGCGATGCTTTTCTGGATACCGGCTGAAACCGAGAGCAGGTAACGGGCGGTCAAATCACCGCTCAAATCCATGGCAGCAACCATGAAGTTACTGGAGAGTACGTCTGTTTCTATAAATTTGCCAGGGCGGAACTGGATGCCGATTACCCGTGTAACCATCTTGTAGGTAAGGTCAACACACATTTCCCAGGTTGCTGTATTTTCAGAGAGCCATGCCGGAAGTTCAACCCGGTCGACCGCATAGGGAGCCTGATCTGCCTTGAATGCGGCAAGCAGCTGATCAAGCTTGTCAGGGGTCAGGGCACCAACCTTGACCAGCGCTTCGCCTATGTACAGGTGCGTAGCTTTTTGGCGAGAAATGACCTCTTCCAGCTGATCTTTTGTTAAAAAACCAAGTTCAACAAGCAGATCGCCAAGCTTCATATCCTTTGAGAGCTGGGCTGCATGGGCAGACTCGATATCCTTTTGTGTAATAAACCCCAGTACAACCGCCATTTCACCCAGTTTCAGATTGTTACGTTCCTGAAGTTCTATGGCATGCAGTAAGGATTCGCTGGTTACCGCATCATGTTCCACCAGAAATTGTCCGAAAAATTTTACTGCCATCAGTTAAGCCCCCCAGCCCTTTTAGAGCGCCCGCAGGATACGTAATACATCTTCAGCCTCAAATGGCTTGGAAATCACATTTTTGGCTCCCAGCTTGATCGCCTCGGTAAATTTATCACCAACGCCGCCCAGAGAGGTTACCATCACCACTTGCACCGCTTTATCCAGCATCACCAGACTGCGTAGGGCGGTCAGGCCGTCCATACCGGGCATATTCATATCCATACAAATGATATCAGGATCTTCAGTGTGGTTCATCTTAATAGCTTCGGCCCCGTTTTTGGCATGACCGACACAGATGAAGTCGCCGGAATCATGTATGATCTTCTCCAGCTGACGGGTTACGGAGAGGCTGTCATCAACGACAAGCACCTTCTTCATAGACACCTTACCTCCCTGCATGGCGTTTTAGTTACCCTGCCAAAAGACAGGTTTAATGTGCGCGACTTTATATTAAAGTTTTGGAAATGTCAAAAATGTTTCTACCAATGTACGGTGTACTTTCATTAATAAAATTGCTGCCTGCAGCCACCGCTACTTACCATGTTACAGAAGCTTCTGTCGCTACATGCTTTTAACATGGATTTGTCAGAATTGAGTCTTGCCAATCCATCATCTTCAGCTACAATGAACAGTGGCTACGGAGGTGTATATGAAAAATTACAACGAAACATTACAGCAACTTTTAAACTTTGGCCTTGATATCTCCCAGATTAAGGATATCGACTTTCTCCTTGAAAAAATCCTCTCTGAAGCACGTCGTTTCACCGATTGCGATGCCGGCACCATCTACATTAAAGACGGTAACTGGCTGGCTGCCCGCTACTCCCAGAATGACACGATAAACACCACGCTGGCTTCCCATCGCAAGTCGGTCTACTCAAACATCACCATCCGGGTGGATAACACCTCCATTGCCGGTTATGTGGCTGCCACCGGTAACCAGCTTACCATCCCGGATGTCTACCAACTGGATACCACACTACCGTACTCGTTCAACCGTTCATTTGATGCCATGACCGGTTATCGTACAATCTCGCAACTGGTACTTCCGCTCACCAGCATGCGTGGCGAGACCGTGGGGGTACTGCAGCTGATCAACTCCAAGGATGCCGATGGCAACGTCACCGCTTTTGACGACAACGACGAAAGCGGTATCCGGTACTTTGCCGTAACCGCTGCCAACGCCATAGAACGGGCAAAAATGACCCGCGAAATAATCCTGCGGATGAACCGGATGGCAGAACTGAGGGACCCCAAGGAAACCGGCCCCCACGTTAACCGGGTGGCGGCTTACTCGGTTGCGCTCTATGAAGGATGGGCTGCAAGAAAAGGGCTGGAACAGGAGGAGATAGACCGTAACCGTGATATCCTGCGGATGGCAGCCATGCTCCATGATGTGGGTAAGGTGGCTATTTCAGACAACATATTAAAAAAGCCGGGTAAATTTACGCCGGAAGAATATGACGTAATGAAGCTGCACACCGTCTATGGTGCTCGTCTCTTTCCTGATATTTATTCCGAGCTTGATGAATCTGCGGCAGCAGTAGCCCTGAACCACCATGAACGTTGGGATGGCAACGGTTACCCCGGACATATCAGCCTTGCTACCTTAAAGGCGCTTCCGGGGTACGAAAAGGAAGATGGATCAGCGCGGGGTAAAAAAGGGGAGGAAATACCACTCTTTGGCCGGATAGTAGCGATTGCCGATGTGTATGATGCACTCTCAAACCGGCGCTGCTACAAAGAAGCCTGGGACCCCTCAGCGGTTCTTATTGAACTGCGGAAAGATTCAGGAACTGTCTTTGATCCTGAACTGATGGAGGTCTTTCTGGATAATATAGATGCCATACGACAACTGGGAGCCCAGTTCCCCGATGAGTGCGATGCCCACGGGTAACCGTGGTACCAAGCTGTTTTTGAGGCTTTATTGCAAGCCTGCCATACGTCACTATGGCAGGCTTTTTTTTGCGCACGTTTTCAAAAGGACTTATTTTGTCATAGTGCCGTGATAGGGTGAAACGTATGGAAAGAGTAGTTGTTATTGATACCGAAACCACCGGTCTTTCAGTCAGAAACAACGGGCGGGTAATTGAGATCGGCGCGGTGGCCGTAGAGCACGGACAGATCACGGCTGAACTGGCAACCCTGATCAACACCCAAACAGCGATCAGCTACGGTGCCTGGCGGGTACACGGCATCTCTGAACCAATGCTGGCAGGAAAACCGGCACCGGAAGAAGTCTGGCCCTGGTTTGTTGAATTTGTCGGCACCAGCCCGCTGGTGGCCCACAACGCTCCCTTTGACCGGGCCTTTATCAAGCGAGAACTGTCTCTGCTCGGGTTGCCACTAGCAAACCCCTGGCACTGCACTGTCCGTCTGTCTCGCCGGAAATTGCCGCTGCTTATGAATCACAAACTGGAAACAGTTTACAAACATCTATTTGGTGGACTGCCGGAAGACGTACAGCGTCACCGCGCACTTGATGATGCCCGGATGGCAGCGCGGGTCTGGGTGGAGCTGGGAGGGTTATCTGGATAAGCGTGCCATTTCCGCTGGTAATGAACTTATTGAGCTCAACGGTAACATGGTGATCTTCTCATGGGCAGGATAACGATCTTTTCCTGGATAGATTACCCAGAGGTGCTGCAAATGCAAGTCTGCCAAGGCACTGTGCATGGATTTGGTTACCTTGGGGGCCTCACTGGATTTGCATTCAATGCCGAATCTCTGTCCACCGGAAAAAATAAGCAGATCAAGTTCTGCGCCACTTTGGGTTGCCCAGAAGAAAGCTTCAGCGGGATGTATGGCAAGCAACACCTGTTCAATACTGAAGCCTTCCCATGAGGCTCCCAAACCAGGGTGGCTCAACAGGGCATGTTGATCGGTAATGTTAAGTAGGCCGTGGAGAATTCCGCTGTCACGCAAATACACCTTGGGAGCCTTTACTTGGCGTTTTTTAAGGTTTTCATGCCAGGGTTGCAACTGCCTTACCATGTAGGTGCCGGTAAGTATATCCAGATAGTGACGAACAGTTTTATCCGACAATCCCATGGAGCGCGCAAGAGCAGACGCGTTCCAGGTCTGTCCGTGCAGGTGCGCCAGCATGGTCCAGAATCGGCGTATAGAAGATGCCGGGATTGAAATTCCCAATTGCGGGATGTCACGTTCAAGAAAGGTTCTGATGAAACCCTCCCGCCAAGCCTGGCTGTCCGATTCAGAATCAGCCAGAAAAGAGCGGGGGAAGCCACCTCGCAACCAGAGCCTGTCTTGTTCATCGGGGGCAACTTCTGAAAGGTCAAAGCCGGATAGGTCAATGAATTCAATCCGTCCAGCCAATGTTTCAGAAACTGATTTCATAAGCGTTGGCGAGGCACTTCCCAGAATCAGAAAGCGTGAACTGTTGCCGGGCCGGTCTGACAGAACACGTAAAACATTGAATAGTTCCGGCACCAACTGAATCTCGTCAATAATGATCAGTCCGGACAGTGAGCCCAGCATAAGCTCTGGATTCTGGAGCCGTTGCCGGTCCATCGGGGATTCAAGATCAAAAAAATGGGCTTCCTGTTGTGAGGCGAACATTCGTGCCAGTGTAGTCTTGCCGCACTGACGGGGGCCAAGCAGCGCCGTTACCGGAGAACGGCCCAGAGCAGTATTGATGGCATTTTGATAATACGGACGAGTAATCATGTGGGAGATAATATCATTGAAAATTCGGAGTGTAAATCCGAATTTTCAATGATAAACGCACTGATTGGAAACGGTTTAGCAACATCTGTTTGGTGGATTGCCGGAAGATCTGCAGCGTCACCGCGCACTTGATGATGCCCGGATGGCAGCGCGGGTCTGGATGGAACTGGGAGGGTTATCTGATGAAAACTAGGAGAGGTTCTTCTTCCATGAACCGGGTTTGCGTTTGAGGTGCATGACCGACACGATCAGAATTGTATCGATGCGAAGTTGATAAATGACGCCATAGGGGAAACGGTTGGTTCTGCAGCGACGGGTTCGTGAAGAAAGTGGTGACCAGGCTGTGCAATTACTGACTATGCGGTCAATAGTACGAGCTACTTCTGCAGCGAACTCGAACCCCAGTCCTTCACTTTGCTCGTTATACCAGCTAATGGCTTCAAGCAACTCGATTTCTGCGGGATCAAGAAATGTGACCCGCTTCATTTTGTCCATGCATTGATCTTTTCAAAAACGGCTGTAGCCGATATTGCTCCTATTTCGCCACGCTCATAGGCTTCAATACGGTCTTCTGCCTCCAGTGCCCAGAGCCGGTCGATCTGTTCGCGGCTACCGTTATCAAAGCTGAAGAAAAGCGCCTCAATCAGCTCGGCTCGGTCCACAGGAGGCAATGTCAGGGCATCGGCCAGGACTTGTCGCATGGTGTGAGGCATGATGTCTCTCCTTGGTGTTTGATAACCGCTACAGTAGCACTAGTAAGGATACAAGTCAAAACGAGGTGCTAGTGCCGACATCGTTACCGCGTCTTTCTAAAGGAGCAATTTGGGGGCGGACACGCTGGTTCAGTTTGAACAGGTAGGGAATACTTGGAGACGGTCTATTGGTGGACTGCCGGAAGATCTGCAACGTCACCGCGCCCTAGACGATGCACGAATGGCCGCGTGGGTCTGGGTGGAGCTGGGAGGGGAGTTTGTCAGGTAATCTTCCTGATGGTTGCAATAGTGGGATGATGCAGAGTTATTTCCCGTACAACCGTTCTTTCCGACGCTGCATGGCGGTTTTCAGGCACTCGTTTGGCTGAGGTGGTGTTTCCATAATCTTGAAAAGCTCTTCAGAGGCTGCTGCAGAAAGTTTGATTATCCGTTCTTCGACAATGTTTTGGGCCATAACGCACCTCCTGTTTGGATATTGGATACGTTGCGTCAAAATGGCAACAATTCGTTTTGAGCCGGAAGGAAGAGGGTTGGGAAACGTAGGGACGGACTCATCTGGCCACCCGTTTGATACACGGTGTTTTCTGGCGTTGGAGCTGGCTGGGATCAATATCTCTGGTATACTTTGCAACTGTTTCAGAAATTGAAAATGGTTAGAACGGCTGCCCACAAAGTGGGACGGATTGCCGGAGGGCAGGAAGAGGATTAGAAAAACGTAGGGGTGGCCCAATGTGTCCTCCCGTTTGTGGGGGAAGTAATGGTGGAATATTTTTAGGTGTTGGGGGAAAGCGGAGCGGGACGGGTAAAGACTTTGAAAGAGCAGCTAATATAACTCCTTGTAACTCAAAAGGTTCCAAAAATGGAAAATCTATCACCATCAGATTTAAAGACTATCATGCACTCCAAGCGGGCAAACATGTATTACCTGCAGCATTGTCGCGTGCTGGTTAATGGCGGGCGGGTTGAGTACGTCACCGAAGAAGGCAAAGACTCCTTGTACTGGAACATCCCTATAGCCAACACCACCTCCCTATTGCTCGGCACCGGCACCTCCATCACTCAGCTGGCGATGAGGGAACTGGCAAAAGCCGGTGTGTTGGTCGGTTTTTGTGGGGGGGGCGGCACACCGCTGTTCGCGGCAAATGAAGTGCAGGTTGATGTCTCATGGCTGACTCCGCAATGCGAGTACCGACCTACGGAATATTTGCAACACTGGGTTAGCTTCTGGTTTAACGATGAAAAGCGACTTGCCGCTGCCAAGGCGTTTCAGCTGGTGCGGCTCGGGCAGATTGAGAAACAATGGCTCAGCTCCCGCATGCAGCGCGAGGATGGCTTTGCGGTCAATAGCGACCAGCTGGTTGGGCTGCTGAACAGCACCAGATCGGAGTTGGATCACTGCCATAATAACAATGACATTCTCGCTCAGGAAGCCAAGCTCACCAAGGCGCTCTACAAGATAGCGGTCAACACAGTCAAATATGGTGAATTCACTCGCTCCAAGCGGGGATCAGGCACCGATATAGCCAATCGTTTTCTTGATCATGGTAACTACTTGGCCTACGGCTTGGGTGCCACGGCGGCTTGGGTGCTGGGGCTGCCTCATGGATTGGCGGTACTGCACGGCAAAACCAGGCGCGGTGGTCTGGTTTTTGATGTTGCCGACTTGATCAAGGATGCCCTGATACTGCCGCAAGCTTTTATTGCCGCCATGGCCGGTGAGGATGAACGGGAGTTTCGCCAACGCTGTACCGAAAACTTCAATCAAACCGAGGCGCTGGATGTAATGATCGATACCATCAAAGATGTTGCTGAATCCCTCAGCGAGGTGGGGAGATGAATGTGATGCTCGTCTCCCAGTGCAGCAAGCGGGCGCTGGATGAAACCCGCCGTATTCTGGATCAATTTGCAGAACGCAAAGGTGATCGCACCTGGCAAACGGCCATTACCCAGCAGGGGTTGGCAACACTGCGCAAAATGCTGCGTAAGACAGCCAAGCGCAACACCGCCGTGGCCTGTCACTGGATCAAGTCCGCCAATCGGACAGAACTGCTCTGGATTGTCGGCAGCCTGAGTGCTTTCAACGAACAGGGGACTGTGCCGACCAACACCACCGGACGGGACATCCTGCGATCAAAGCACGAAAACCAGTGGCACACGGCAGAGGTCATCTCGTTG
>Ga0209373_10001783_pt1 | contig 23933 bp, 13 predicted proteins | sample Higcelweek5metaG_FD_187173 | JGI IMG/M metagenome (GOLD analysis project Ga0209373, IMG submission 187173) | Freshwater pond sediment microbial communities from the University of Edinburgh, under environmental carbon perturbations - High... | ecosystem: Environmental > Aquatic > Freshwater >... | reverse complement strand
AATTTACGACAACAACCTTGTTGGCCAATTACCTGCAAATTTTGGTGACTTAACCTTGTTCAATAGTATTTACATTGGGAATAACCCACAGCTTACCGGTTCCATTCCAGAAAGTGTGGGCAATTTAAGCCAATTGGGTTTACTTCAGTTATACGGCAACGGCTTAACAGGTGAAATCCCTTCTTCGATAGGGGATTTAACGAACATGTATGGTTTGGGCTTAGAAAACAACCAATTGAGCGGTTCTGTGACAGAGGCTCTTGCTTTGTGTTCCAGTCTTAATTGGGCTTATCTGAGCAATAACAACTTCGAAAATTTGCCCAACTTGTCAGCAATGACAAATCTGAACAGCCTGTACGTACGTAACAATAAGCTTCAATTTGACGATTTGGCACCAACCCATTTGGGCAAACCAAATTTATATTTCCAATACAACCCACAGAAACGTTTTGGCAACGTAGAGAGCTACAACAAACAGTTGGGCGACACGCTTACCCTAACAACCGAAGTGGGAGGCACGGGCAACCAGTACCAATGGTACAAAGACGGCAATTTATTGGAAGGCAAAACCCAAACGACACTGTTCTTTGCCTCTATTACGGTAAACGATAGAGGTAGCTATGTGTGCAAAGTGACCAACCCAAGCTTACCCGATTTGACCTTGGAGTCGGAACCCAAATCGATCATCGATGCCAGTTTGCTCGATGCTTTCGAGCTTGACAACTCTATTGCTACGGCCAAAGTAATTACAAGCGGACTTATTCAGCAACACAGCATTTACCCTGTTGGCGATGTCGATTATGCTAGTTTTGAGCTGACCAATGCCCCTGCAGAGGTAAGCATCCGTTTTATTGCCAATGCAGGTAGCAGGAATATTCAATTGATTGCCCCTGATGGGTCAACTATTTTGAGCCACGATTTTGAGCAAACCATTCGCACCTTAACTCAAAACGGCACATACTACATACGTGCCTGGAACCTCGACAACCAGTTGGTGGACAGCTACCAGTTGAGCCTTGCGGTGAAGCCGATTGTAGTGGACAAGTATGAGCCCGACAATACTTGGGAACAGGCCACCACCATTGTGCCCTTTTTTGAGCAGGACGGTCATACCATTAAAGCAAATGGCGATGTGGACTATTTGAAGTTTACCGTTAACGATGCACCACGCACAGTGTATATCGATGTTTCAGATTCGCGATCAGGTTATTGCAGCTCTTTTGGCGTTTTGCTTTATGATACCGATTGTACAACGCAATTGAACTACAATTACACCCAAGGTCAAAGTTGTGGCTATGGCCCGCTAGAGCAAATCATAACCACTAACGGCACTTATTATGTAAAAGTGGCTGCACCACAAGAGTATGGGGGTCCACGCGAAATTTACACTGTGAAGCTAACCACCGATGGCCTTGCGCCAGTGGTGTATTGCAACCCTACCGACTCGTTAGCTCTGGTTGCCATTTACAATGCCGCCAATGGCAACAACTGGAACCGCAAGCAAGGTTGGCTTACCGACCGCGTACAAAATTGGCAGGGCGTAACCATGAGCCCCGAAGGGCGTGTGGTGAAATTAAATTTGACACGTAATAACTTATGGGGAATAATACCTGAAGAAATTGGAAACCTCTCCGCTTTAAGGCAATTAAACTTGGGTAACAACCGCTACGTTGAAACCGGAATCTATTGGAACAATTTTAACGGCAGAACACTTCCTCTTACGATGGCTAATTTGACCAGTCTTGAAGTGCTATCGTTGGATGATTTACAATTCAATACGGAGCTTCCTGATATCTTTGCGGGCATGGTAAACTTAAGGGAGTTGTACATGCAAGATAACTATTTCACTAACGACCAATTGCCTGCCAGCCTCCTTGCTTGCAGTAAGCTGGAACGGTTGGAATTCCAGCACAATAACTTCACCATTCTTCCTAATCTAACAGGTCTTGTTTATTTGCAGAATGTACAAGCCTATATGAACCGTTTTACGTTCGAAGACTTGGAACCCAATGCTATCATTTCTAACTTCAACTATTCGCCCCAACCGAAAATTGGGCAGCCTAAAGCGTTTAACCCTGTTGTAGGGGGTAGCTTTAGCCATACTTTGGAAGTGGGCGGCGAGCACAACCTTTACCAATGGTACAAAAACGAGCAAGCAATCGATGGGCAAACCAGCAATACACTGCGCATTGAAAATGTAAGTGCAGCCGATGCCGGTATCTATCATCTGAAGGTAACCAATAGTGTGGCCACCAACCTGACACTTTATAGCGAGCCGATCTCGTTTTACCAAAACCAGTTGCCCCTTTACCAGGCACTGGTCGATTTCTACAACAGCACGGGTGGCACCAACTGGAATAATAAAGATAACTGGTTCACCGATGCCCCTTTAACCACTTGGTTCGGCGTAAACTTTAGCGACTATGGTGAGTACTGTTTGGACATGTATAGCAACAACCTTATTGGCCAATTACCTGCAAATTTTGGAGGCTTGACCTTGTTCAATAACATTTACATTGGCTATAACCCACAGCTTACCGGTTCCATTCCAGAAAGTGTGGGCAATTTAAGCCAGCTGCGTTGTCTTCAGTTATACGGCAACGGCTTAACTGGTGAAATCCCTTCTTCGATAGGGGATTTAAAGAATATGTATGGTTTGAACCTTGAAAACAACCAGTTGAGCGGTTCTGTGAAAGAGGCTCTTGCTTTGTGTTCCAGTCTTAATTGGGCTTATCTAAGCAATAACAACTTCGATAATCTGCCCAACTTGTCAGCAATGACAAATCTGAACAGCCTGTACGTACATAACAATAAGCTTCAATTTGACGATTTGGCACCAACCCGTTTGGGCAAACCAAATTTATATTTCCAATACAACCCACAGAAACGTTTTGGAAACGTAGAGAGCTACAACAAACAGTTGGGCGACACACTCACCCTAACCGCCGCTGTGGGAGGCACGGGCAACCAGTACCAATGGTACAAAGACGGCAATTTATTGGAAGGCAAGACCGAAAGAACTTTGTTCTTCAGTGCAATTTCCATTTCAGATAAAGCAGCTTATACTTGCAAGGTCATCAACTTAGATCTTCCTGATTTAACCCTGGAGTCGGAACCAAAACGAATATTTATCGATTCTGAATTGAACCCAATAGCTAATGCAGGTGCCGATCGTTTGGTGAACCAAGGTGTAAAAGTTATATTAAACGGATTGGCTTCGTCTTCGCCCGATAGCGAAATCCTGACCTATAAATGGACTGCCCCCAACGGGATAGTGCTTAGTTCAGATACCGATGCCAAACCGTACTTTATTTCGCCCACAGTGACCACCGATACCCCATTGACCTTTTCGTTGGTGGTAAACGATGGATTCTCAAACTCTGAACCCGACGTAGTGGTAATTACGGTTTCTGCTGAGTTTATAGGTGCACAGGATTTATTGGTTAAACGCACTTCAAAGAAACCGGTGACAGATGGTGTTATTGATGCAAATGACCCGTGGAGTAATGAATGGATTCCGATTGAAAAAGACCCTCCTTACTATACCACTTTCGATATGACATCTAGTTTCCAACTCTTAGCAGGAGCTGATGCTCTTTATTTGGCCATTAAAGTGAACGATGCTACACCAAACAACGATGAGATGGCCATAAGCAACACTTACGAACGCGACTGCAGTGAGATCTATTTCTCGATGGATACCAATGCATGGGACAATGCAGGTGCCTATAAAATTGGCAGTTACCAAATCAGGGCACAAAGGGAAAACCTCGAAGGAAATTTGATCGATGGATCATCGGGTGTTAGTGCACTGTTGGCAGATCCCAACTTCAACTGGGGTGTTGAGTCAAACCAAAACAGCTATGTTCAAGAATTTGTATTTCCTATCAGTACTTTAGCAGAAGGGTCGGCTTGGGATGATGAATATTTCAGATTTGAAGTTTCCACTTCAGACAACACCACTGGTGACAATGGAGGAAGGACTCAAATTAAGTTCTGGAACGACAATTCTGACCAACAATGGCACGATACCCGCGCCTTTGGCGTGGCACGTTTAGCACCTGCACCCAAGCCGCATTCCGACGCAGGCTCCGACCAATCTGTATTCGAAGGCACTACAACCTCTTTGGATGGAACTGCTTCTTCCGATCCCGAAGGCAATCCTCTTACTTATTTGTGGACTGCCCCTTCGGGCATAGCCTTGAGCTCGGATACCGCTGCCAAGCCAACTTTTACTGCGCCACAAGTAAATGCGGATACTCAATTCACTTTCAGACTCTTAGTGAGCAACGGTTTCTTTGATTCGGTAGCCGACACTGTGGTGGTTACTGTTAAAAAGCAAGCTGCTTCCAACCATTTCACCACGGTCTGGACGGGCAACGGCACGGACCACATGAACATCAACATCACCACAGTGAAACTTGATGGCCTTGACCTAGAGGCTGGCGACGAAGTTGCCCTGTTCGATGGCAACCTTTGCGTGGGCGTAGGATTGGTAACTGCAACGGTTTCAAATACAAATGTATTAGTGATCAGAGCCTCGTCCAACGAAGGGTCGGGCAACGGTTATACTGCCGGGCATGCCATTACCTACAAATTGTACGACCGCAGTGCCGACAAAGAATATACTTCGGTTACTGCAACCTATTCAAGCAGCTTGCCAACGTGGAGCACCGATGGTAAATACGCCGTGGGGGCAACAGCCTTTGCACAGCTGAACGCAACAGCCACAGCCACTCAAACCATCGCCCTTCGTAAGGGCTGGAACATTGTGTCGGCAGCGGTTATGCCAGGCAACCCCAATTTGATGGACATATTCCAGCCATTGGTTAACACAGCCACGCTCGGTAAAGTAATGAACGAAGCGGGTGTAACAATAGAGGACTGGGGAGAATTCGGTGGTTGGAAGAACGAAATAGGCAATCTATTGCCCACCGAGGGCTACAAGGTAAACGTTTTGGCAGACTGTTCACTTTCTGTTGAAGGCACTGTGGTGCCACTTCCGATGGACATCCCTCTAAAAGCTGGTTGGAATATTATCGGGTACCCTGCACAGGTAGCACAAAACGGAAAAGATGCTATGCAGTCTCTGATAGATTTAGGTAAATTACGTAAAGTGATGGACGAAACTGGCCGAACCATTGAAGATTGGGGTTCCTTCGGCGGGTGGATCAACAATATTGGAAGTTTTGCTCCAGGAAAAGGATATAAAGTAAATGTAACTTCTGCATGTACACTGAGGATTGCTGAAACGTCACTAAAATCGATGATGGTGGAACCCACCATCCAGCATTCGGATAAGTTCCAGACCTGTTTTGCCGGCAACGGATACAACCACATGAATATTAATATAGTCAATCTACAACAAAGCGGACTGTGTGTTGACGATGAGATAGCCATTTTCGACGGCGACCTTTGTGTGGGTGCAGCTACTCTTTCTGAGGAAAATATGGCTCAAAACCGAATTGCCATTGCAGCTTCGGCCAACGATGGTGTTTCAAAAACGGCAAACGGTTTTACTGAAGGCCATCCAGTTCAGCTAAAAGCAGACCATCGGGGCAAGGTAATGGAAACAAACTTGAAAGATGGAAAAACTTTCGTTCAGAATGGATCGCTTCTGATTGACCTTGCCTTGTTTAACCAATCGCTGTCATCTCCTTCAATAACAAAAGATGCCGATGTTTTTGAATGTTACCCCAATCCGTTAACTAGCCAGCTGTTCATTGATGTAAAGAATATCAGGGCATCAGATATCGATATTGCCATTTACGATGTAACCGGGAGGAAAATTAAACAGGTTTATTCGGGTGCCAATGATGGCACCACCCTGTATTTCTGGGAACGCGGAGCTACTTTAGCTGGTGCTTATTTCTGCAAGGTAAACGGAATAGTAAAGAAAATCATAATAATAGACTGATAATCATGAGACAAATTTTCATTAATAATAAAACAGTTTTACTGTTCTCATTTTTATTCATCACGTTAAGTCTGCATGCGCAGACCCACTTTATCAAAGTGTGGAGCGGCAACGGGGTCGATCACATGAACATTAATTTGGTTACCGCTCAACTTAATGGGATTGATCTTGTGGCCGGTGACGAGATAGGTATTTTCGACGGCGTGTTATGTGTTGGTTCAACGGTACTAACAGGCCCATTGTCGATGAGTTCAATACTTTCTGTGGTTGTATCGCGCAACGATGGTTCGGGCAACGGTTATACTGCTGGGCACAGCATCACGTACAAGTATTACGACCAAAGTTCTGCTTCAGAGTTTGAGTCAGTAACGCCAACGTACAATACAAATAATCCAAGCTGGAGCTCCAATGGTTTGTTTGCTATCGGGGCTACCGGTTTTGTTTCACTTTCTGCAAATGTTAATACAGTGCCCGAAACAATTACACTATCCAATAAAACAATTTCTTCTCAAAGCATTGAATGCTTCAATGCCTACCAAACCATTACCGTTGCCGGAGGCGTAACTACAGTAGTATTTCAAACAGGTTCAATTGTTGATGTGATAGCGGGAAATAGCATCCGATTTCTGCCTGGATTTCATGCCGAAAATGGCAGCAATGTTCATGCAGTTATCACAACCAACGGTTCGTTTTGCGTTGAAAATAAAAGTACAATTGTCGAAATTCCTAGCTTTGAAATAAGCTCAGAGAATGGAATTATCGTTGAGGATAAATCTGCTGATTTATTGAATAAGTCAGTTAAGATCTATCCGAATCCAAGTAATGGAAAGTTTTTTGTCGAAACCAGTAATTTTTCTAAAGAGATAGAAATTAAGATTTTCAACCTTTCTGGTAAATTGCTAAATCGGTTTAAGGGCACAAATGGGGAGTCTTTTGAAATCGCGCTTCTTGGCATACAATCGGGCCTATATTATGTCATGGTCTCCGATGAAAAGAGTTTTAAAGCCAGCAAGATTGTTATTCATTGATTTACTTGATGACTTTCAATGTTGAACTGGTATATTCACTTTATTGCTGTTTTCGACATTAGTAAAACTAAGGGTTTTTGTGTTAGATTTGTGATATGAAACAAACATGTTTGCTGAGAATCACAATCGGAGATAGCTTAAGCTAAACACCAATGAATTGAAAATCGGTGGTAGTCAAAATTTGACATGTGAGTTCCATTCGACAATTAAAAAACAAATTAGTTACGAATTAAAAACAATTGCAAAAACGGTAAAAAATAAGTTGCTTTGTTATAGATTGTTTTGAGAATAGAGAAATTAACTTTTAAATATGCCTTTAAAGAAAAAACATACTGGTTTATATTTTGCATCATCATTCAATTATCGAAGGGATGTAAAAAGCCTGTTCATTATTCTGTTTTTTCTTTTTACCCTCTCTACTGGTTTTGCCTCTGATCAGGCTGTTGATAATGTTTATGTTACTGAAAACACAACGATTGTTTATGCCCAAAGCGATACCAACAATGTTATTATTACCGAAGGCAAGATAACAGCCGTTGAGGGAAAATCTATACGGCTTTTACCCGGCACCCATATTAAAAGTGGGGAACAGTTAACGGTAAACATTGCCAGCAAAGAGAGTCAGAAAGCTGTAGTAAAGAAAGTTAACAAGCAAAAGGAGGATAAGATGCTTGCCTCTGCGGTTGCAAAGCGAGAAGAGGCACTCATACCTGCTAACGCAAAAGAGGATGTAATTGTATTTCGATATTGTGATTTGCCTGAGGAAAACGCAACAATAGCTCAGCAACAGTTTCAATTGCTTGCAACGGTTGCAAGCACAACTGTTACGTTTACAGCTCCGGTTGTTACGTTAGACAAAAAAAGGTCTAATTTTAATTTTTTTAATACCCATGTCTCGGCTTACCAATTATCTTATACCCCTATTTACTCCTGGGGCGAATGTGCCGAAACTATTAAGGTGATGCGTTGTTGAATACCTGTTTTTTGGGTTCCGAGACATTAAGTTTAACTAAAGAATATTACTAATGGTGCTACATGAACCCAATCGGAGGAAAATACTTAGTGTCACTTAGTGTAACCAGAGTGTACTTTGTGTTTAAATAATCAGAAAAAAATATTTAATAATTAACAGATATTATTCAATTGAATTGCGACAAACGTCTAAAATCTATTGTCTAATATCTCAAAATCTAAAAGAAATATGAAATCAATAAAATTTTTACTTATAGCCGTATTATTTACAGTAGCTTATAGCGCAAGTGCACAAACTACCAGTTTTTTCCATGATGGGACGAATCTTTACTATACTGGGGGAAAGGTTGGGATAGGAATTGCAGCACCTGCTCAACCATTACATTTGTATAATGCAACACAATCTGTTTTTCGAACTAGTAGTTCTAGGACAACTGACGGATTAACAGCTTCCTTTCAATTGAGAAACGATGTCAGTACTGACATGTTAAACATTTCACTTAGAAGAACTTCAGGTGTTTATGAAATGATTCAATCGGTATATAGCTCGACAAAAGCAAGTTGGTTAGAGTATTGTTATTTGAACATTAATACAGGTGATTATGAAATGAAATCTGGCATTAGGAATGTTTTGTTTAGTAATACAGGTACTTTTGGAATCGGAACTGGAGCTAATGCAATAACTAACGGCTCAAAACTTGCTGTAAATGGCAAAATTTCTTGTACTGAGTTAGTCGTATCTTTCACTCCATGGGCTGATTATGTATTTAATGATGATTATAAATTAAAACCACTTTCAGAAGTAGAAACATATATTAAAGAGAATAAACATCTTCCCGATGTTCCATCAACTCAAGAGATACAAAAAACCGGAATTAATCTTGGTGAAACAGATGCGATGTTACTTCGAAAGATTGAGGAATTAACTCTTTATATGATAGATTTGAAAAAAGAAAATGACATACTCAAATCAAAGGTAGAAGTACTTTCAAAATAATTCTTCTTAATTCAATAAATGATTCGCCAGTATTATATTCGACATGATACTGGCGAATTAATTTCTGAATGTAAATGAGCATCCAATTCAAATTTATTCTTTATGATAAAATTTTATTTCCTAAAGCCTAATTTGTAATTTTGTATGAAAAACTGTTTTATTTTAGGCTTTGGTAGGAGCGGAACTAGTCTAATGGGGGGTATACTTCATCAAGCAGGTTATTTTATGGGGGATAATCTTTATCCACCCACCAGCAGTAATCCAAAAGGATTTTTTGAATGCGAAATGATTAACTTAATTAATGAAAATATACTGGAAAAATATGACTATTACGGTTCGAATAAAAAATTATATTTACAAGAAAAATCTTCTTCGCCTCTCAACCCTGGATTATGGCAACGTTGGTTGACATATGTTCCATTAAGCACTAAAGTCGACTATGTCAATAATGAAATTGAAGAGAAGATAAAAATGGCTTTGAATAGAGGGGGATTTGCCTATAAAGACCCTCGAATAAATTACACAATCAATGTTTGGGAAAAATTTATTGATAATAACACCTTATTCATTTGTGTGTTTAGAGAACCTGGAATAACTATTCAGAGTATTGTTAAAGAATGTAATGATGCAAATTACTTGTCTAATTTATTTATTGATTCAAAATTAGCGGAAATACTTTGGATAAATAGTTACCTCCATGTGTTGAGAAATTACACTTCAATGAGGGAAAGATTTATGTTTATCCATTACAAACAACTATTAGATGGCTCAATACTTCATCGATTATCTGATTTTCTAGATGTTAATCTCAAAAAAGATTTTATTACTCAAGAATTAAATCGGACTACTAATGAAAATCAAATAACAGAAAGATCGGAAATAATCTACCATGAACTATGTAGGTTATCGCATTATAATCCAATTTAATAATAGCAATTCTAGGTTAATAAAAAAATGAATGAAGATTATTATACTGGCATTTCAACAATCATTCGAAATGGATTTTGGTTTGTTGACATTCCTAGAACTTCCTCAAGTAGTATCCGGGTAGAACTTGGCAGGCAATTTGGGAGTCCATATGGTAAAACAAATCTCCTTGAGAAAGAATACGCCTTAGACCAGTTATTTCCTGATCATTTTACCGCGTTGGAAATGATTAATACAATAGGCGAAAGTAACTGGAATAAACTTTTCTCGTTTTCAATTGTAAGAAATCCTTGGGATAGAGCAGTTTCTCTCTTTAATTATAGGAAAATTAAAGGTAATATTCCTGCCGAATGGGATTTTGACATGTACATTCATAAATTAAAAAATGCAACAGCCGAAACAGAATACTTTTCATATCATGGTTTTCGTCTTGGGGCATTTGATTATCTAGTTAATGAAAAAAGAGAAATCATTGTAGATTTCATTGTTAAATTTGAAAATAGAATTGAAGACTTAATGAGACTTTCACAAATTTTGAAATTCAACATTCTAGGAAGCATAATGATACAGAAGGCTTCTCCTTCCGGTATTCATTATTCAGAATATTATAATGAAGAAACAATGAACATTATTGAGAATCTTTATTTTGAGGAAATTGAAACATTTAATTATCATTTTGATAAAATAAAATATTAATAAAATTGATGAAAGAAATCATTTATCTGATACAAGGACAAGCAAAATTAGTTGAAAAGTATACAGACTTATTTTCACGAAAAGATGTAGATGCCTTAGTATTAACTTATGATGAACAATTTGAAGACACCTTATTTTTTCCAAATTCCACATGGGGCGAAGGAAGAAACAGATTGCTTATTGAGGCATTATCAAGAAAGGAAAGGTATAATTACTATATCTTTTTAGATGACGATATTTCATTTCAAAAAGGTAATTTTAAGCTATTTGAAAACCTATTATTAAAATATAGACCAGCTATTGCTGTTCCTGTATTTTCACCAAAAACATTACAAACAGTTTTAAGTTTTCAAAAAGAATCAATTGGATCAAAAGAAAGAACAAGGCAATATCAAATTTGTAAATATGCTGATGCTCAATTCATGGCAATTCATAAGGATGTAATATTTGATAATATTATCGTTCCACTGCAAGTCCATTTTGATAAAACTAGTTGGTGGGCAACTTCATCAACGCAACAACTATTGATGTTTAATTTTTACAAAAAATATATCCTTCAATTTAATGACATATGGGTACAAAACGATTCTCATAGAGAATACATTAATAACGATTTTTTTGAGATTCAAGATAAATGGTTTTCAGTCCAATTCCGTAAGAAAATTCACGATCCTCGTCCATATTCAACAAATATTTTTAAAGAGAACTTTTTGAAAACTTTGCTCAAATCAAAAAAAACAATTGACTTAAATACATTAATTGAATTTCTAGACACTGTCTTTTTTACTCTTATCTACAGAAAAAAAAATTGTTATAGACTTTCAAAAAACAAATTAAATAAGAAACTCACTACTGATAGTCAGTTGATTAGACAATGTAATACTTATAAAATAACTGTATGAATTCATTAATTAAAATTCATAAATTTGAAAACGGTTTAAAGGTTTATGATAAACATTTGATAGAAATACAAAGAATCAGATATAAAAGAATAAACGTTCATGAAGCTGAAGAAGAACAGTTGTTTTTATCACAAATCTCCGCTTTGAAGAAGAATGCCTGTTTTGTTAATATTGGTTCTGCAATTGGATATTATGCTCTTCTAGCAAAGAAAACTAGACCAGATTTATTTATTCACGCTTATGAGCCGTTAAAAATGCATCGAAGGTATTTTAGACAAAACATTAGACTTAATAATTTCAAAAAGGAAGATTTCAATATATATTCTCAAGGTATTTTCACAACAAATAAGTTAGTGTTTTTCAAAAAAAACAGATATGGTAGTTTAATAGACAATTATTCTCTTTATTGTTCGATAAAAAGTATTATTCAGCATTTCAAAGAATATGGTTTTTCTATAATTAAGGTTATTACTATATCAGATGTAATTAATCAGCTTAAAAAGGAGATTGATCTTTTGCAAATGGATATTCAAGGCTTGGAATTCGAAGTATTAAATAGTTCAAAAAACATACTTTTACAAAAAAAGATTAAAAAAATTATAATTGGCACACACAGTTTAGCCATACATCAAAAATGCATAGATTTACTGACCGAATGCGGATATGATATTGTTCACAATAACCCAAATCCTAAGGAACAGCCAGATGGTATTATAGCTGCATCAATTATCTAGATTAGAACATAAACCATTAAAGTTGATTTTTGAAGATTCAAATTGAATATTTGAGCTAGTACTGTAATAAGAAAAGAATAGTTTAAATAATACAATATGCTTATTTGTAGTGTTTTATATTGAGCACGCAATGGCATCTCAAATGCTAAAAGTAATTTTACAAATTTTTATAAAAATCAGTTTTATATTATTATTTTAAGATAAATACTACGTTTTTTTTTGATATACACCTAATCCAAATGTTTGAAAACAAAACAATTTCGATAATCATCCCTAGTTTAAATTCTGGGGATACCATTGGAAGAGCGATAATAAAAGTTTATGACCAACAATATCACAATATTGAACTCATTATTATTGACGGTGGATCAACAGACTCAACCTGTGAAATAGTTAAAGAATATCAACTAAAATATCACAATATAATTCTAATCTCCGAAGCAGATCAAGGTATTTATGATGCTATGAATAAGGGCATAGAAGCAAGTACTGGCGATTGGCTCTATTTTTTGGGCGCTGACGATGAAATCTATGATGAAAATGTTCTTTTTGATTTGGTTGCATCAGGGTTGCTGGAGCAGCAGAAAATTGTATATGGGAATGTGGTAATTAAGGGGAGCAACAATTGGGCTAACGACGGAGACATTTACGATGGACCATTTGCTCTCAAAAAACTACTTGCTAAAAATATTTGCCAGCAGTCTATTTTTTATCCCCGAAGGGTATTTGAAAAATATGGAAAATTCGATTTGCGTTTTAATGTGATTGCTGATTGGGACTTCAATTTGAGATGTTTTGCTCAAGAGGAATTTGCTTTTCTAGATAGAGTTATAGCCCGTTTTACCACAGGTGGAAAATCATCAGTTATTGAAAGTGATAGGAACAGAATTGAGCTGATAAAAAAAGTCTCGAACTATTTCGATAAAGATCTTTTAGATGAATCAAATTATAATCCCCAATCTGTTTTCAATGAGTTTTTTAAACTATTCTGGAATAAAAGATTGAAATTAAACGAAAACAAGGATAATATCAAAGATGGTATTTCGCTTTTTACTGCTGTTAAGAATCGGTCTGATCTTTTAGAGGAAGCACTTAAAACATGGATACTACATCCTGAAATTGACGAAATAATAATAGTTGATTGGTCTTCTGATGAACCCATTCGTTCTTTAGTTGAAAGATATCAAAATGGAAAAATAATTCTCGTACAAATTGAAAAACAGAAACATTGGGTTTTATCAAAAGCATTTAATATTGCCGCAAAGTACACCTCGTATGATAAAATTTTAAAACTTGATTCTGATGTAATGTTGCACGATGGTTTTTTCGAAAACCATATACTAACGAGGGGTAGTTTCATTTCAGGAGATTGGAGAATTGGTAGAAATGAGAATGAAACTCATTTGTGCGGTAACCTTTTTATTTATCGTGAAGATTTTATTAAGTCGGGTGGGTATAATGAATATTTTACAACCTATGGATATGATGATTCCGATCTATATGACCGACTTATAGAATTAGGGATTGAGCAAAAACTATTCAATTACGATTTTCTTTATCATATCGAACATGGGAAAAGAATGTCGAACCAACAATTATCTGACCGCTTTAAGGGCTTGACTGATGAAGAATGGGCAAGATTTAATATTTTAAAAAACCGAAGTCTATCAAAGAATTTGGGAAAATGGTCATGGAAAAGCGATTGCTGTGATATGAATATTTTGGAAATAACGGAAAACTATTGCAAAGGGGAGATTGAAGATGCAACTTATTCCGAATTATCGACTGAGTTGATAACTTTAGCTGAGAACGAAGCCATCCAAGACCGATTAATCGAGCTAAATGTTCTCAATTATGATTTTTTGACATCGACGTTTAATGAAGAAAAATTATTTGAAATATATTATATGAACGTAGCAGAAAATGAACGACATACTGAAACCAAGCTTGAAATATTCAATAAATTCAATGAACTGCAATATCAAAATAACCTAGAAAAGATTGGGTTGGAGAATGAGATTGATTTACTTAAACATCTCATCGAGTTAAAAGATAATACAGCTTGCCAACAAGACAACGAAATTCTTGAACTACAGAATAAAATTGATGAAAAAGACCTTCAGATAGAAAAGAATAATGATCTTATCAAAGGTAGTCTTGAAGAAATTATAAATCAGAATCAACGAATTGATTTTAATTCTCAAATTCTGTTGGAAAAACAGCAGCTATTGAATGGTTTGACTCAACAAATTATTGATTTGAAAAGTCAAATCCAAAATTCTGAACGAAAAAGAATTGAATTTCAGCAACAAATATCAAATCTAAATTATCAATTTATAAAATTAAACGATGAAAAGATTGCTGAAAAGACTTTATTTCAAAATCAAATTGATGAAAATCAAAATTTAACAAAGAACCTAATGATTGAAATTGATGGGTTTAAGAAAAGTTTAACTTATAGAATTATTAGGGTGATAAGCTTCATTTTACTTGTTTTTCACCCTAAAATGGTAATTTCGAAACTTAAAAAATGGCTAATTGTTCTAAGTAGCTGTCGGGCTATTAGCAGGAATAGTCTATTTGATGGTGAATACTATCTAAAAAATAACCCTGATGTTTTAAATGGAGGTATAAATCCAGCCAAACATTATCTTTTGTTTGGTGGAATAGAAGGTAGAAATCCTTCTGAAATATTTGATTCAGCCTTTTATCTTAAAACCTATCCCGATGTAAAAGAAACAGGGATTAATCCTTTGTTGCATTATATACTTTTCGGGAAAAAAGAGGGGCGCAAAATTAAAAGTGTTGATCATTCAATAAAACAAGAAGTTAAGAGTCCTGTATTATTAGAAAGTGAAAAACAGGGAAAAATATCAAATGAAAGAGCAATGGAGCTGATCTTAGAAAGTGGACTTTTTGATATCACTTATTATTGCAAGACATATGCCGATATTCGTGAAGCGGGTGTCGACCCATTATTCCATTTCTTTTATACCGGTTGGAAAGAAAATCGTAATCCCTCAGAAAACTTTAATACAAAATATTATCTGAAAAGTAATCCCGATGTTGCCTCATCAGGAATGAACCCTTTATTTCACTATATCCTTGTTGGTTGTGCCGAAGGACGATCTGCAAAACCTGATTATAACGAGGAAACAATATGGACTATGTCGGGATTATTCGATGCCGATTTTTATAAAGAGCAATTAGTGTTTCCTCCAAAAGAAATGTCGAAAGTTGATCATTTTATAAATCATGGTATTTTCAATGAAATTGCGCCGAATCGAAGGGTTGCTAAGAAAATTCTCGATAATTCATTGCATCATCCTTTAATAAGTATTATTATACCTGTGTATAATTCTCCAATTCGATTTCTCTCACTGGCAATTGATTCTGTTTTAAACCAGATATATCAAAATTGGGAATTAATTGTTGTTGATGACGGTTCTACTTCAAAAGAAACACTTGATTATCTCAAAACAATTACTTCAACTAAGAATAGAATTCATATTACGCTTTTAGAAAAAAATCAAGGCATTTCAAATGCTACGAATAGAGCATTGAGTGAGGTTAAAGGTGACTTTATTGCATTTTTTGATCACGATGACTTACTTACTCCAAATTGTCTTCTTGAAATTGTTTATTCATATAATCAGAACCCTGAAACAGATGTTTTCTATACCGATCAAACATATATTGATGAAAACGGAAATGTTACAGGCCATTTTTATAAACCCGACTGGTCTCCTTGGATGTTCAGAGGCGTAATGTATGTTTGCCATTTATTGGTTGTTCGCAATACAATTATAAAAGAAATAAACGGCCTTTTACCTTCATTTGATTTTGTTCAGGATTTTGAGTTTATGTTAAGGGTGTCTGAAAAGGCAAAAAAGATTGTACATATTCCTAAAACACTTTATCATTGGCGACAGATTCAAAGTAGTGTAGCTGGTGGTGGTAAAAGAGAGATTGATTTCGAAACACTTCAATCGAATGCCGTTAATAATCATTTGTTAAGGCTTAATATCCCTGTTATTTCTAAAAAGAATCCAATTCATCCGCATAGGTTAATACTTGAATCAACAATTGATAGCAGTGTTTTCAATGTTCTTGCTATTATAATGACTGAGAATGTAATCTCCGAAAATAAATCGAGGAAATTGATTGATTCAATTAGTTCAGCTACTTCACATAAAACGGTTCAGTGGAATGTAATTTCGATAAAAGAAAAGAATTCAATAACCAATTTAATGAATCTGATCAACAAGGTCGAATATGATTATTTGCTTATTATAAACGAAAATTGTACTCCCTTAGATGATACCTGGTTATCGCGGCTATTAAGTTTTAATGCTATAAAAGGAATTGGGTCTGTTGGGCCGATGATAATAAATAATGAGAAAGTCATTTCATCAGGACTTATCGTTTCAAAAATGGGGATTCAAAATGCGATGAATGGATTTGATTGCAATTCTGATGGTTATGCAGGAAGTTTGTGCTGTATCCGTGAAGTATCAACGATTTCACCTTTTTGTGTTGTAATTAAAAAAGAAATTATTCCACAGAGGAATTTCATTCTTCCTGAGTTGGGCATTGAATATAGTATTATCAACTTTCTGTTTGAATCATCGCTAAAGGGGAATTCGAATCTTATCATTCCTCAGATAAAAGTAGTTACTGATGATATTTCATGTTTCAATTATAATAAATACAGTATGAGTAATCTTTATTGGAAAAATTTGAAAGCAAAAGAATTATCGTTCGGCGATAAGTATTACAATAGAAATTTCAATCAAACAAATGCGGACTATACTATTTAAAAGCCTAAACGACAAAGAGTTGTTATGAATTATATAATTATTAGTCATTGTGACATAGAATCCAATAGTGGAATACATGTATTTCACATTGCTTCCGAATTAATTAAAAACAAAGTTGACTGTGTGGTAAGTGTGCCGCGAATAAATAAAAATACATTTAAGAAAGAAAAATTACCATTTAAACTCATTGAGCACGGATCAAATCAATTAGATAAATTATTTAAAAATAACCAAGGGGCTGATATTATCCATGCATTTACTCCAAGAGAACATGTGCGAAGGGAGACCGAACGCTTATCCCGTTTTTATAATGCGCCCTATATTGTGCATCTTGAAGATAATGAAGAGATCATTCTGAAAACTGAATTAGGTATAGACCGTCTCGAACTATTAGAAAATCTTCCACTGAAAGTTCTTAATAAGCATATCGTTGACTGGAGAATCTCGCCCCGATTTTATAAAGCATTTTTATCAGGAGCTGCCGGAATAACTGCACTTGATAAAAAATTATTCGAATTTAATTATAATCAAAAACCAGCCTTGGTTTTTTGGCCAGGATTTGATACAGATTATTTGCAGGATAAAAAAACAAACATAATTGGTAAATATAAACTTCCTTCCGATTGCAAGTTTCTGGTCTATTCCGGTACTGTTCACGATATTAATTTAGAAGAATTTGAAAGTCTTCTACTTTCAATATCAGAATTAAATAGAAGAGGTTACAATATTCGACTTATTAAAACCGGTAATGATGCAAATCCATTGTTAAAAAATATTTCATCGGAAGTTTCAAAATATGTGATTAATCTATCGTTTGTTGATAGGGAAGATTTACAGGGAATTGTTCATTTAGCGGAAGTGCTGGTTCAACCTGGACGCTCGGATGATTTTAATGACTACCGGTTTCCGTCAAAATTGCCTGAATATTTTGCAACAGGAATTCCTGTAATCTTACCAAAAACAAATATTGGAAATTATATTTCTGATTTTGGGAATGGCATTTTGCTTTATGAAGGTCATTACCGCGAAATAGCTGATAAGGTTGAATGGGTGCTTCAAAATAAAGCCGTTGCAAGAGAGATTGGTATTGCCGGTCAGAAATTTGCCGTCGAAAATTTATCCTGGGATAAAAATGTATTATCAATTTATGAATGGGTTAAACAGTTGATCTCTGATTATAAACCTGCTGCAATTGATTCTTCAATTTCATCAAAATGTAATGAGCCGAAACTAATTGCTTTTTACCTACCTCAATATCATGCTATCCCTGAGAATAACCGATGGTGGGGTAAAGGTTTTACCGAATGGGTTAATGTTAAAAAGGGGATAAAAGTATTTGATGATCATCACCAACCCAGGATTCCATCTGAACTTGGATATTATAATCTCGACAATTTAGAGATAATGAAAAAACAATCAGAACTGGCTACCTATTATGGCATATTTGGATTCTGCTATTATCATTATTGGTTTGGTGGCAAACGACTACTTGAAAAACCGTTGGAAAAGCTACTTGCTTCAAAAGAACCTTCTTCCCCTTTCTGTCTGTGTTGGGCAAATGAAAACTGGACAAGAAGGTGGGATGGTCTTGAACAGGAGATTCTTATGAAACAAGATTATGAAAAAGGTTGGGAAATAATGTTTTTCAATGATTTGCTACCGTATCTTAAGGACTCCCGATATATTAAGGTTGATGGCAAACCACTAGTGCTTCTCTACCGTATTGATTGTATCCCTGATAGTAATAATGTGATAGCAAAATGGCGGGAAATGGCAAAAGAAGAAGGATTTGTTGGATTACATGTTGCCGGAATTCAATACATTGGTATGACACCTGAGATACCGGTATCTCTAGGTGCCGACGCAAGTGTAGAATTTCCTCCCCACATGTTAATTTCTGACAGAGCTTTAATGGACATATCTAAAGTTGAAGGAATAAAAAAAGAGTTTGAAGGATATATTGAAGATTATAAACAGGCAATGATCAATTTTATATCCCGTGAATCATCCAATGTTCCCTGGTATAGAGGTTTAATACCCTCTTGGGATAATACAGCAAGACGTGGACTTAAAAGCCACATCTATAAAGGAGCTAATCCTGAATTATATAAAGAATGGTTAAGTTTTCTGGCTGATTATGCCTATTCAGCGCCAAATGGACAACCAATTATTTTTGTCAATGCATGGAATGAATGGGCTGAAGGTGCTTATCTTGAGCCAGATGAAAAGCATGGACGTCAGTACCTTGAAGCAACATGTGAGGCCATGAAAGGGTATATACCCATTAATACATTTGATCGCGATGGAAGAAAGTAAATTTATCGGAGGAATTGATGTTTTATGTAAAGAATATGTAAACGGGTACTGTGTAAACAAGCTTCATCCCGATAAAACTGTTTATCTCAAGATATTTATTGACAATAAAGAAATTGGCATTACTGAAGCAAATCTGCCAATGAATAATTCAATTAATTTAGGGAAAGAAGATGGCCGTTGTGGTTTCTATTTTGAGTTTCCTCCAGAAATTTGTAATAGTGAAATATCTAAAGTCACCGTGTTGCCTGTTAATGGCCTTTTTCCGTTGTCTTTTATTTTTGAAAACAATACTTCATCAAGGAATGATTATTTTAACAATTTACCACGTCTCCTGCTTGACCATGCTGCCAACAATGAGAATCTCTTCATTGTGAATCATATCCCAAAAACGGCAGGGACAAGCTTGCGTTCTTCATTTGAGAAAATGTTTCCAGCTACCAATTCGCTTTTTCACTATAACAATATATGGGCATGTAGTCCTGAAATTTGGGGCTGGAAGTTTAGCGAGAGTCCTACTTTGAGCGATGAAGATATCGCTAATTTGATTATTAACAAACCCATTAACTTACTTTTTGGACACTTTGGTCATAATGAAAAAAAAGGTTTTGATAAGTTTGTATATTTATTTCCACTTGCCAAAACTATCGTCTTTTTTAGAAATCCTAAAGATCATATCTGTTCTTTGTATTCTTTTGCATGTCAGAATTTTGGAATTGCATTATCTTTTGAAGAATTTATTGAGCAAGACTATACTAAAAATTATCAGACAAAAGCTTTATGCGGAATTAAGCTCAGTCAGCTCAGTTTTTTTGGATTAGTTGAATATTTCACAGAATCGATAAACCTTCTAAACAGCAAGTATGGTCTTATGTTGGAATTGGAGATGTTAAATATGGGGTGTGATAGAAATAATTCTGGAGGGTATAATTATTATGATTTTGGGGATAAAGAAGTTTGGGAAAATTTTGAAATGAATAGTCAGGCTGATTTTATTCTATATAGTGAAGCAAAAAAGCTTTTTTTCAAAGAATTTGAGAATAATAAATCGATTTAACATTACGAACTAATCAAGTAGAAAGCCATGAAATATAATCCAAATATTCCATTTTGTTCTGATGAATTTATAAAGGAAACTTTAAATCGTTATGCAGGTAATTATCAAATAAAAGAAGGATTGTCTTATGCAACTGTTAAAGATTATTGTGACAGTTGGGATAATCTTAATCCTTTATCAAAACATGGAGATTTAAAAAATGTACAACGTCCCTGGGCATTAAAAGCAATCCTATCAAAAGTTCCAGTTGGTGGAAAAATCCTAGAGGTTGGAGGAGGAGAACCAATTATTGCTGCAACACTGGCTAAAATGGGATATAAAGTAACCATTGTTGATCCATACGATGGAACAGGTAATGGTCCGACTGAATATGAGAAATATTTAATAGACTATCCGGAAGTAAGATTGATTCGTGGAATTTTACAACCACACATGAATGAATTGGCGGGTGAAGAAACCAGCTTTAATGCAATATATTCGATCTCGGTGATTGAACACATAGCATTTCCTGAAATTAAAAAGTTATTTTCAGCAATGAAAACCTATTTAAAACCTAATGGTTATTCCATCCATGCTATCGATCATGTTCATAAAGGAGAAGGAGAAAAACAGTTCAGAGGATTGATAGATGAATTATCAAAGATGTCAGGCATCTCCTCCAATGAGGTAGATTATGTTCTTGGAAAAATAGACAATGATATTGATACCTATTATTTATCAGCAGAAGCGCATAATGCATGGAGAATGGGAAAATCATATGAAGAGTTTCCAATGAGAGTCATGGTTAGCTTGCAATTAATCAGTTCATTTTATGGTCTTTATAATTCAAATGCAAGTTAATAATTAAATAACAAATTACTAAAAATTACTAAACAAAATATAATATGGCAACTATAGATTTTAAATGGGCACAATCATTAACAGTTGAAGAGTGGGCTAAAATACTTTCATCAGGAAAAGGCCCTAATAATGAACCCCTGCCTCCTTTACCCTCTAATGAAATACAATCAATGTTTGTTGGTTCATATGGATATGATGCTTTTTTAGAAGCAAACATCTTTATTGAAAAGATGAAAGATATAATTTCCAAATATGGAAAAGAATTAAGCAACGAAATTGAAATACTCGATTGTGGAGTTGGTTGGGGCCGATTGTATCGATCATTATTACGTTATGTCGATACGAAATCTATTTTGGGTGTAGATATTGATCCAAAGATTATTCAGATTTGTGTTGATTCTATGCCTTATGGTCATTTTAACATTATTGATAAAAACCCACCCTATGCTATTTTAAAAGATGATTCATTTGATTTGATATATCTTTATTCTGTATTCTCTCATTTAAGTGAAGCTGGTTTTATCAGTATGATTAATGAGTTTTCCAGAATAATTAAAAAAAATGGATTTTTAGTTTTCACAACCCTAAAACCAGCCCATCTAAATGTATGGAATTCACGCCTTGAATCAGAAGGATATGGCCCAATTTTGAAAAAGAATAATTTCAATTTAGAGCAATGGTCTCAAGATATGAATGATGGGAAATTTATATTCGTACCATTCGGTGGAGGTGACTCTTCTCGCCCCTCTGATTATTATGGCGAAACAATTATTACTGAAGAATATCTTAAAACGATTGAGCGCTTTTATGGCTTTAAAGTAATCACTTTTGACATATCAGACGTAATGCCACAGACGTTTGTTGTTATGCAAAAGATATAAATATCGTACAAAAATTCAAAAACATTTATATTTGTTCGCACCTAAATAAATCAAAGCCAATTAAAATGAATAAATACAATCAATTATTGCGCATTTTATTTTCGTGTATCTTCATTATTATAATTGCTTTGCCCCTTATTTTACTTTCTTCAGGTGTAATCATGCCTAGGGTTCAAATAAACGAAAGGCGAATGCTTGCTAAAAAACCTGCTTTTAGCAAAAATAATTATCAATCGTTTCCCAAGGAATTTGAGAACTATATAAATGATAACATTCCATTTAGAACGCAATTTATTGCTCATTATATGAAATTTTGGGAAATGAATCTTGGTTCTTATGTCAGGGAAAACATTAAAGGAAAAGACAATCAATATTTTCCAAATTCAGCTGATGCACCAACAATTAGTCGATATTGTGGACTCAAACCTTTGTCTCTGCAACAACTCTATTTATTTAAAACAGTAATTGCTGGTCGTCAGGTATTTTGGGAAGATAATGGAGCTAAATACATTTATATATTAGTTCCTGATAAATCAACTCTTTACCCTGAATATTTGCCCAAATGGATTAAATATAAATACAGTTGGTACGATCAATTATATGGTTCAATAATTAATACACCAATCCATTATTTAGACATAAATAATGTTCTTCAAAAACATAAAATGATTAATGAGCCTTTTTATAATAATATTTACGACATTAATCATTGGAATGGCAATGCATTAGACATTGCTTATCAGTCGATTGTGGAAATTTTAAATAAAAATCTAAAATCTTTACCAAAAATTGCTAATTCATATGCAATTACCCCAAAAGAGGTTTTTGCCGAACCCTATACCAATGAATTAGTCCACTGGATGGATCTGAATGAAAACGACCTGATTGTTAAAGATCACAATTATGTCGGATCTTTGGATCAATGGCAAAAGTGTAACATTGTCATTAATAGTAAGATTGGAGAAGGAACCTTACTATTATCATCTGATTCATATTTTAAAGCAACACATCAAAATTTATATAAACCTGCTAATGGGTACATCTTTCCTTTAGCCCATAATGTTAATAAGTTTATTCAAGTTCATTACAACGAGCAATTTCAAATAATTAAAGATATCACGAAAAATGAAAAGCCAGATATAGTTATTGAATCCAGTGTTGAACGCATGGGAACTAATATTACAAATTCAAGTATTCCAGTTCTGTTAATTGCAGGTGAAAATCTTTTAAAGGATTCTCGTTATACAATAACCCCTGATGGAATAATAACTGGAAATCTTTCAACGAATTGTTTGAAACAAATAGAAGGAGAAAACATAAATCTTATAGCTTCAACTAATGATCCAATGTTATTCTTACCAACTCAATTTACAAATAGAGATGGGAGATTTGTTGTTATGGCAAAAATATTAGTTCAGGAACCTACTTATGCCCAACTTTTTTACGCTCAGGACAAAGATGATTTTAATGAGAAAAACTCTATAAAGCAAACACTGAAAAAGGGAATCAACTATATCTATATGCCTATTTATGCACTTCCAAATAGAGAAATACGATTTAGGTTTGATCCGGGATACCAAAAAGGAATCTACAGTATATGCCCAATGCCAAGTACTAAAAAAATGTTCGAGGAGGAAATTTAATGGTTTTTAGTTCTATCATATTTGTATTCGTTTTTTTTCCATTAGTATTAATTGGTCACACAGTTCTATACTTACACGCTCAAAACAAAAAAGAAAAGGGAACTCTTACTTCTTTAATGAATTTATTTTTACTTCTTTCAAGCCTTATTTTCTATGCTTGGGGTGAACCTAAACTTGTTATAGTATTGATATTATTTGCATATTTC
>Ga0209373_10001782_pt1 | contig 23938 bp, 24 predicted proteins | sample Higcelweek5metaG_FD_187173 | JGI IMG/M metagenome (GOLD analysis project Ga0209373, IMG submission 187173) | Freshwater pond sediment microbial communities from the University of Edinburgh, under environmental carbon perturbations - High... | ecosystem: Environmental > Aquatic > Freshwater >... | reverse complement strand
AGTTTGGATTCATGAAGAATATCGCAACCACAATCAGCTTCCCGCGACCGACATATCCCAGATCCTTAGGCTGCTTGTGCGTGTTCGAAATATAGAAAAGAGATATCTTTGATACTCAGAAGCAGCCTAGGAAGATGGCTGTTTTTTTAGTTTTCACAAACCATTAACACATGTTTTGAGGAGGCTTAGATTATGGAGTTCCATCGTGACCACGAAAAAGATACGCATGCCCGTGAAAAAACCTTTGTGCTTAATCCTGAAACATTCAAAGATCTCTACGCAAAGAAGGAACTGAAAAGGAAAAGGACCGGCAAAGAGGACTACATGTTCGAATAACGAACAAGCCTGGCGGGGCTGAGTCAACCGCACTCAACCCCGCCTTCCCAAATACCACCGCATATACTACACTTAACATATTAAAATCAAGCAAAACCATTATGAAACAATCACAGCTGTTCACTAAGACACAGAAAAATGCTCCTAAGGGGGAGGTTAGTCTCAACGCCGAACTCCTTATCCGCGCCGGATATGTCGACAAATTAATGGCTGGAGCCTACACCCAGCTTCCATTAGGCCTCCGCGTCATCAAGAGAATAGAAAATATAATTCGCGAAGAAATGAACGCCGCAGATGGAGAAGAAATTTTCATGCCAGCTCTTCATCCGAAAGAGAATTGGGAAATAACGAATAGATGGAACCTCATGGATGAGGATATTTTCAAATTGAAAACCGGAGAGAATAAGGAATTCGCGCTTGGAGCGACACATGAAGAAATAGTCGTTCCTTTGGCCAAAAAATTCATTTCATCCTATAAGGATCTTCCGAAAGCCGCCTATCAGTTTCAGAATAAATTCCGAAAAGAGAAACGCGCCAAATCCGGACTTCTTCGCGGAAGAGAATTCATCATGAAGGATCTATATTCTTTCCACGCTGATGAAAATGATTTGGATAACTATTATAAGAGAATGACCGAGGCCTATGAAAATATTTTCAAAAGATGCGGTCTTGGAGAAATCACATACAAGACATATGCGTCCGGCGGAACTTTCTCTAAATATTCCCATGAATTTCAGACCGTCACTTCAGCTGGGGAGGATCTGATTTATATTTGTGACAAGTGCCGCGTAGCAGTCAACAAGGAAATCATAGAGGAGCTTGAACATAAATGTCCTGAGTGCCATGAAGGCGATCTTCGAGAAGAAAAAGCGGTCGAAGTGGGAAATATATTCAAATTGATGACAAAATTCAGCGAGCCTTTCAATCTTGGCTTTACAGACAAAGACGGGGAAAGCAAACTAGTCATCATGGGCTGCTATGGCATCGGCCTTGGCCGCCTAATGGGCACGATCGTCGAAGCACTGAGTGATGGAAAAGGCATTGTCTGGCCTGAGGCGGTCGCTCCTTTCAAGGTCCATCTCCTGAGTCTCGGAGAAAATGAAGAAGCCCAAAAGATATATCAATCTCTCACAGAAAAAGGAATTGAGGTTCTATATGATGACCGCGATACCAGCGCCGGAGACAAATTTGCCGACGCCGATCTCATCGGCATCCCCTATCGCATCGTCGTCAGCAAAAAATCTTTGGCAGGAGGCGGGGTGGAAATCAAGAAGAGGAACGAGAGCGAAAGCAAGATAGTCGGAATAGAAGAGATTTTAAATATTCTAAACTAGAGCTATTGCCGCATATCAAAAAAAACGCCCGCAATAAATAGCGGTCGTTTTTTGATTTTATTTATCCTTCCTAAAACCGCTCCTCCTTCTTGATGAAAGTCATATACAGTGTCGGGATGATGAAGAGGGTGAAGAATGACGAGATAGTGAGACCGAAGATGACGGCGCTGCCGAGGGCTGTCCACATCGCATTGGAAAGGGTTATCGGGATGAGTCCTGCGATCGTGCAGACGGAGGTTATGAAGATCGCTTCCAGTCTTGATTTTCCAGCGTCGATTATGGCGTCTTCGAACGGTATCTTAGCCTCGATATTGAGGTTTATCTTGTCGATAAGGATGATGGCGTTCTTCACCACGATGCCGAAAAGCGCCAGTATTCCGATGAGGCCGGGAAAGCTCAATGAAACCCCGAGCAAAGCGAGCCCGAAGAATGTCCCAATGAGCGCCAACGGCAATGTTACAAGAACGATAGCCGCTTTCTTGAACGAATTGAACTGGATGACAAGTGTCGAGACGATAAGGACGACTGCGATAGCCATTGCTCGGACGATAGAAAGCACCGACTCGGTATTCTGTTCATTCTCTCCTCCATAGCTTATCGAATAGCCTTGCGGAAGGCTATAGTCAGAAGCGACCTTTTTCTGGAAATCGGCAACCACCTGGTTCGAGCTGGTCTTCCCTTCCACATCGGAAGACAGATATACCGTCTTCTTCTGATCGAGGCGCGTAATCGATTCCACGGACGGAGTAAGCTCTATTTTGGCGACATCCTTTATGAACACAGGTTTATTATCGGAATTGAGAATCTGGAGATTCTGAATCGAATCCAATGTCGGGATATCATTGTCGCCGAAATCGGCAACCACGTCGACAGTCTTGTTCCCGCGGATGACGGTGCTCACTTTGGTTCCGGAAATAGCGGTGCGCAGAGTGCTTCCGACAGTCGAGGCATCCAATCCATAGAGTTCCATTTTTGAATAGTCCAGTTTGAAAGTATATTCAGCCGGAGCATCGCGAAGCGATATGTCACTGTTGACCACGCCGGGAATGGAATCGAGGATAGGCTTCAGGTCTCTCGCTATCCTATCCAGAGTCTGGAGATCGTCTCCTGAAATCTGCGCCTGGAAGGCGGATCCTGACGGAGGACCGCCTCGCGGCGAAGACACCGTTATGGTCGCTCCCTGGATCGGAGCTATATCATTGCGAATGCTCTTGGCGATATCGTCCGAGGTGATCTTCCTTGTTTTCGTATCGGTAAGCTTTATGACTATCGAGGCCGTATTCGATGTGTCCTGACCTGACCCGCCAATACCATCTCCTGATCCTGGATTTCCCACAAGCGTCGAGAAATTCACTATTTCCGGATATTTCAAAAGATTCTTTTCAACCTCGGAAGCGACCTTATCCATTTCAGAAAGGACAAGTCCGGACGGAGCCCGCATGCTGATGTTTATGGTGTCGGCATCCTGAGCCGGGAAGAATTCGGATTTCACCACTCCGGTTATCGGAAGCGCGGCCGCAGCTACAAAAAGAAGAAATGCTGCAACTATGACAGACCAGCGCCTTTTTTTCGTCTTGGTGATCATCCTGAGATATTTCTCATACACAGGCAGCATGCTATCGAAATGGATTATGCCGTGGATTATTTTTCCCGCCAAAGTCGACTCTTCCCTGCTGCCCTGCTTCCTCAGTTTTTCCTTGATCAATTCATCGTCATGCCATTCCATATCAGAAAGTAATTTGTTTTCCTGAAGCGATCTTCTGCCCTTTCCGAAATACCAGGATGTCATCCACATGAGGATGACGAACATCAGCGTTCCGAAAACATATCCCCATACGGAGTGAGTCGAAACAGAAAATATACCAACGGCCAGAAGCGACAACATCATCAAGAAAAAGAAATTTTTGGTGAGACGGATGCGCTCCAAAACAGCCGCCAGCGGATGGTTTATCATGAGCGCCACCAGAAGCGACGAAACCAGCGTCACTGAAACCGTGATCGGAATGGATTTTATATATTGCCCCATGATGCCGGTCGAGAAAAGAAGCGGCAAGAAGGCCCACACCGTTGCAAGCGTAGTCGAAGTGAGCACTACCTTAAAGTCATTAAGCACCAGAAGGACTGCTTCTTCCGGAGTATATTTTCCCGTCTTCATATATTGCTTGGTAGCGGAAACGACAACAATGGCATCATCAACCAGAAGGCCGAGCGAGAGAAGAAGCGAGAATATCGAAAGGAAGTTAAGGGAAATCCCGGTTGCCTGCATCACTCCGAAAGTGACGAAAAAAACCAGCGGAATAGCCAGCCCGGCCACGAAAGCCTCCTTGAGTCCGACAATGAGCAGGAGGATACCGAAAACCAAGATGAAGGTCAATATGAAATCATGCACCAGCTGATTGAAGTCGGTATTTATCTGATCCGCCTGACTGACAGTAACTTCGTATCCTATGCCGGACGGAAATGTCTTTATCATTTCATCGATCTTCTTTTCAGCCAGATCGACAGTCTCGATGATATTCCCTCCCGTCCTCTTTATGACTTGAATGGAAACCGCATCCTCGGGATTCTTCCCGTCAGACGAAAAACGGGAAAACACCGTTTTCTTGATGGCAGACTCTTTGACGTCCGCAATATCGCCGAGATAGACAATCGAACCGTTATCAACATGTTTGACCGGAATCTTGGCAAGAGTCGCCGCATCGAAAAACCGCCCGTCGGTCCTGACCGGATAATTGAACTCGCTCCCTTCGAAATTCCCGGCAGGAATTGCCTTATTAGTAGCCGCGATGGCTGAATTGGCCTGACTTATGGATATTTGAAACTCAGCCAGCTTTTTCGGATCATATGAAACCTCGAATTCCGATTCGTCCCCGCCCGAGACATCGACTTGCCTGATCCCCTGGATCTTCTCCAATTCATCTTGGATATCCTCGGCATAGCGGCGCATGTCGAATCCGCTATACGGACCTGTTATGACGAAAGTGACTATCGGGGTGTCATCGAGCGATATCTGAGTGACTTCAGGATCATTAGCATCTTCAGGGATGTCGTTCTTTATTTTCGAAAGCTGGTCGCGAAGACGCCTCACCGCATCGTCTACATTCTGATCGGAAGTGAACTGAACCGTCACAGCTGAAAAAGAGTTGGAGCTGGTCGAGCTTATCTTGTCTATCCCGCTCACTCCGGAAATATCGGTCTCTATCTTCTTGGTCACCAATTCCTCCATATCCGACGGGGAAACCCCAGGATATGAATCCGTTATCACGGCGATCGGAATCTTCACTTCAGGGTCGGACTCCCTCGGAAGCTGCGAATATGAATATATTCCCCAGCCGGAAAGAAGGATGATGAGAAGGATGACCACGCGGAAATTGGTGACGAAGAAATTGAGCCACGTTTTCCTCAGTTCCGGTTTGAATTCAAGTTGGTCGAGATAGGCCGAATCGGATGTTTTTACTGGAATGTTTTTTTCAATGTCCATTGCTTGGAAGATTATTTTAGAGTATTCATGATTATAGGTTCCGCCTTGAGCGCTATTCCTTGATTGCTATTTCTCCGCCTTCTTTCACTAACTTGCTGCCATCCATAATGATCGCCGCATCAACAGGAATATCCCCCTTTACCTCGGCGAATTCTCCGGAAACGCGAACGACCTGAACGGTGACTTTCTTGGCATGATTTCCATCCGCGACGAATATATAGCTTTCGTTCTGACCGACGGTTATGACCGAGAGGGGCAGGATTAAATCGGACGGATCGGAAACAGCCTCCGACATGCCAAGCGAAACCGATGCGACCGTTCCCGAAGCGAAGGATGATTTATTAGCATCCTTAGGAAAAGCTTCAACAAGAAACCTTTTGGTTTCCGGATCAGCCGAAGGAGAGATGTTCCTGATGACAGCCGCTTCGCTGTCTCCGGAATTATTCGAAACGGTGATTTCCTTCCCCTTGGAAACGGATGCCATCTGGTCATCGCTCACGAAAAACTGGAATTTGATATTCTTCGTTTGGCTCACGGTTGCGATTTCCTGCCCAGCAGAAACATAGTCCCCGGGAGAAACGGATATGCTGGTCACATACCCGGAAATCGGAGCGGTCGCCAAATGGTCGTCCAACGTTCCGAGCAACCCGACACTGGCGCTATCGAACTGTATTTGAGCTATCTGTATCTGTTTTTTCGCGCTGTCCACCTGGGCTTTTGACACCGTCTTGGCAAGCGACGAGTCATCCTCCTGATCGTCATATGCGTCTTTCAGGTTCTTGTAGTATTTCTTGGCCTGATCCAGCGATTTTCTCGCCTGGTCTTTCGAAAGTTCGGATTGCTGCACCTGGCTTGAACGGAAATCGTTGCCGCCTATCCCGAGATTGTTTCCATTGTCATCTATTTTCGCCACAAGCGAACCAGCCGGAATGAAACTGCCAACGCTATACGGCGAGACTACCGCAGTCCCTGAAACTTTGGCTATTATCTTCACTTCCTGGTCGCCCGCTACCGAAGCTGGAAAATCCAGGTTCTTGTTTATTTCCTTGCTGTCTTTCGCCCTTTGGACGGTCACGTCCATAGGCTTTTGCAACGGTTCGGCTTCCGTTTGGGTTTTGCCCTTGGAATGAACGGCAGCAAAAATGAAAGCAGCCGCGATAACAAAGATTGCTATGGTTTTTTTGATCGTATTTTTCATGTGTGGATATCGGTTAATGTCTTATTAAAAAAATCGCCGCTTATCTGACAAATAACTTCTTCAGTTCTGAATCAGGCAGATTAAGGATTGAGATCATTTTGGCGCAGAAATGAGCGTTAGCCTCAATTTCTTTTTCGGAAAAATGCGCCCTAATCGACCGCCTCATCTTATCATGGCTCTTGGTCACTTCCGAGAAAGCATCCTCTCCGTTCTTGGTTATCCTTATGCTCACTTTGCGCTTGTCTCCTGAAAACTTATCGGATTTCCTTGATATATATCCCCTTTTTTCCAAATAATTGAGCCGTTGGCTGATATTGGATTTCGTTCCGCCGACCGAATTCATGATATCAGTCGGAGTGGCAGCCTTCATATGGGACAGATACCCCATGATCTTCACTGACATGAACGAAAGCCGCATGGAATGGAAGATATACCTATTGGCGATAACCTCTAATTTCATGGCCGTTACCAGGATATATTCCTCCGGCGAGAGATCGCATTTCTTGCACTTCATATGTGGTCAATTATTGTTTATGCCTACATAGTTTATCAATTAACCAAAATTTGTCAAGTACGAAAAACCCGCCTATGATTGCGCGGGTTTCGGAGCCTGTCTGATAGAAAAAATGCCTGCGGTGCTCACTCGTTGAATTCGCGAAGCTGCGTCTTGAATTCCAACGCATAAATATCCCAAAGGGCCACGAAAAGCGAAAGTATTATCGGCCCGACAATGAATCCCGAGAATCCGAAAAGAGCGATTCCGCCAAGCGTCGAAAAAAGGATCACGAGAGGGTGCATCTGGGTATCGCTTCCGACCAGCTTCGGCCGAATGAAGTTATCGATCATGCTTATGACCAATCCTCCGATGAGAAGAATGGCGATCCCCTCCGTGACATGTCCGAGAAGCATCATTATCACTCCGACCGGAAACCAGACAAGTCCGGCTCCGACAGAAGGTATGACCGAAGAAATCGTCATGAGCACACCGAAAAGCGCCGGCGAAGACACACCCGAGAAATAGAACAGGACGCTCCCAAGGAGCCCCTGGATCATGGCGATAAGCAGCGTCCCTTTGATAGTCGCTCGCGTTATGGAATTGAACTTATCGATCAGGACAGTCTCATATTTATCCTTTATAGGACTAAGCTTCATCATTTTCTCAAGAAGACGCCGCCCGTCTATAAAGAGATAGAACAGCGAGAAGAACATTATGAAGGTAGTGAAAACAAGATGCGCCACCCCCTTATATGTGCTCTGCAGCACCGCAAGAAGGTTCTGCGAAAGACCTTTGATAAATGATGTCACTGATTCCTCGGTCACGATATTCTTCCAATCGAAGTCCCCAATGAGCGGTATCCGCGACAGGCTGTCAGCCAGCCTAGGTATGACATCTCCGACAGAATCCGATTTCTGGCTGAACCTCTCGATCATGCTCTGAACCTCGCCAGCCACCAGGAATGAAACCAAGACGATCGGGGCGATAATAATCAACAAGATGAGAAGGCAGGCCAGGATAGAGCTCGCGCCTTTGCTTCTGAACGCCTTTATGAATAGGCGATAAACCGGGTTGAAAAGATGCGCTAGGATCACTGCGATAAGGAACGGCACAAAGAAGGGCTCAATAACCAGATACGACAAAGCGCTCACGCCAATAAGGACAGCGAAGAAGAAATATGTATTGTAGTTTTTCAGTTTCATAGCATGGCGCTATTATTAGATGCCTATATCCTATCATCAAGACCGATATTTCTCAATAGGCTTGATAGCAGCGACTTCTGATGAGCAATGGCTGACAAAAAAAGACCCGGGATTGCCACATGGCAGCCCGGGTCTTTTTTTGAATCAATCAAATCAGCCGTCGGTTTTTTTCGTCACTTGGTTCGAGAAAGACGAATACCCGCTGTCCGACGTTTTTTTGACAGCTGCCTTGATGGAATATGAGGTGTCAGAAGACAGACCGGTAAGATTTATGGTGTAGTTCCCGCTCTTGTCCAGAGTCTGAGAAAACATCCTTGTTTCCACCTTGTTAGTATCGTTATTATACAGTCTGACTTTGATTTTGACCTTCTTTTTCTTGAGGCTGGACGATGTGAATTTCAGCTTTATCGATGTCTTCGAAGAATCCTTGAGGCTCAGCTTGGAAGAATAGCTCTTCGATCCTATTTTGTTCAATGAAGCCGCTTCCGAATAGTCGGAATAGTTGGTCTCCGAGGTTTTCCTTATGGACGCTTGGAAAGAATACTCAGCTCCCTTGGAAAGCCCGGTGACGCTTATCTTGGCGATCCCGTTCTTGTCCAAAGTTTTTCCGAATATTCTGGTTTCGACTGTGTCAGTGTCCTTGTTCTCGATCCTCACTTTTATCTTCACGCTTTTCTTCTTGTGGCTCGTCGACGTGACTTTCAAGACAGCCGACGTGTCGCTGTTGCTGTTGATCGAAAGCTTCGGCGCCGAAGAAGCGAAGACAAGAGCAGGAAAAACCAAGGACAGGACCAATGATCCGCCCGCCGCTGACAATACTGCTTTTTTCAATATCGTTTTCATTTTTTTATTCATGATTAATCATTAAGTGCGCTTCTTTTATAATTATATACGCTTGGCTAATTTCGTCTAGCGCCAGATTGGAAACTCCGCGCAACAAGGAATCAGCAAGATTTTCCCCTTGCTGATTATTAATAATTCATCCTCTGTCCTGGAATATGAAAAAAAAGCGCAAGCCCTGGTTTTCCTTATTGAGGAAGCCAGGACTTGCGCCGGTTCGGGTTCTCTTACAACTTCTTTTCCCGCACGCGCTTGAGAACGGTGCGTACTCCGAGAGACCGCACGGAGTCAGTGAAATAAACAGAAGCGAACAGCGGATCGCCCCGCATCAGATCAGTGAACCAAGCCAGCCCATTGTTGGTCGCGGACAAATAGGGCGTGTCAATCTGACTGGGGTCGCCGGTAAAGATCATCTTCGATCCATCCCCCAATCGGGTGGCAAAGGTCAAAATTTCCTGCCGCCGCATGTTTTGAGCCTCATCGACCAGAACTACCGAATTGGGATAGGTGCGCCCGCGGATATGCGAATATGGGAGAATGATGATCCGCATGCGCCGTTCCATTTTGTCGGTAGCGATTTCTCCTTGTCCGCTGCTTTTCTTGACCTTTTTGCCGGTCGGCTGCTTCGCGGGGGTTTCCACATGAGCCGCCGCCGAATCACCTTTCAGCCAGAACTCGATCTTCTTGGCCTTGGCCGGATTGAGCTCGGAGATGAGCTGGATATTGTCCATCATGCCGGCAACCCAAGGTGCCATCTTCTCGACAGCATCCCCAGGCAGAAAGCCTTGTTCGGGACCGAAGGTAACAGGCGCGCGGGTAAGATAGAGATAACGGATTTCACCCTTGTCTAAGAGCTGCAAGGCCAGAGCCAGAGCCAGCAGTGTCTTGCCGCTGCCAGCCTCTCCGAACATCGAGTAGTAAACGATACGCGGATCCTGAAGCATCTGCATAGCCAGCATCTGCTCCAAGTTGACCCCGGAGCCGTTGATCGGCTTGGGCTTGACACCGAAAAGACTGACCGCATCCGGCACCGCCACCAGCCTCGATCCCTTCCGAATAAAAGGACGGGTTTCGCTGGGTTTTCCGTCGTTGGGTTGCGCGATGCAGATTGCGCCGCCGTTTTCAAGAAGGTTCTCGGTTCCCGGAATGTCTTTGACTAGCAAAGAATGGCTCAGGATGCTGATGCTGTCCGGCAGCTCCAGTTTAGGAGTCTTCAGTCCTTCAAGAGCCATCCCCTTGGTTTTCTGACATTCTTCGATGACCAAGCACTGCTTCTTGCCATCCTTCATATCCCTGGCCTTAAGCTGCATTCCCTGGTCATGGGTTATTAGGACGATTTCCTTGTCCGGATATTCCTTGTACGCCGAGATAGCGACAGCGATAATGATATCGTCCGGAACGTCCCTTTCCAGAGATTTAGCACTATCCAGTTTGCTAATTCCTTCCCAGTTAGGAAAACGGTTGGTCCGCAGAAGCGGATGGTTTGCTGAGCGCAACTGATTCATCCGACTAATCGCTTCCCGGGCATCCTTGCCGATATCAGCTTCCCGATCGCGTTTCTTTCCGGTCAGCTCCTTGTGCACTATCGCAGGCACATACACCAGATTGTCTCCCGCCAACAATTCTTCGATCAGGGATGGATAATCGATCAATGCGCTGGTATCAACGATGCACACCTTGTCAAAATCATTGCCGTTCATAAGCCACGCCCCCGTTGTTTGACCATTGAGCAATTGGATCGCCCGATTAGCAACGACCGGTCCGCCTCTTCGTCTTCAATCTCTTATTTCAAAGAACAGGCTTTCCTCCTTTGTTTTCGGTTTTAAACTAGCTCATCCTGCAACAAAAAGCAAGTGAGGTCGCTACAGACCAACCAAAGAATTCAAACGCCTTCACTTTCCTTCCTTTCCCATTGATTCTGATGCTGATAGCAAATAATATTGAGTAGACCATGATTGAAAAAACAGCCCCGATAAAGGGCTGCTTTTTTTGATTTCCGAATTTAGTTTTTTCCGAGCTTGGCGGAAATTGCCAAAACATATATAGCACAGATTCCGACAACGGCATACACGATTCTTGAAAGGGCTGACATATCTCCGAAGATAGCGGCAACCAGATCAAAATTGAAAATTCCTACCAATCCCCAGTTGAGCCCTCCGACTGCCAAAAGAATGACAGCGATCCAATCGATAGCGGTTAGTTTGTTCATGTGAACACCCCCTTCCCTTGCAAATGTTCCATTTTTTATATTTTTGTTTGTTCTCTCTTTATACTATACAACAAAATAACACTCCCCCACTACATTTTTCTCGAATCATATGCCCAATGCAGGACTGCTTGGCGCTGACGAGCCCGGCAATTCAGATCGCCTTTCCAACAATTCTTCTTGATCTGCGCGATGTGCCTGGCAATGGCTTTCCATCTTTTGATCTGCCGCGCGTCATCTTCGCATCTCCGGCCCATATAATACCGGCAATACCACTGGAACCAGCCTCGCGGGTCATCTTTCCAGATCCAACCTTTCTTTTTCCAAACAGAAAGAGGCTGCGAAGCGTTGACGCCGAAAAAATTGAGTTTCGGGTCGTGAAATTCGGAATTTAGTTTGGCTTTCTCGAACCAGTCATCAGGAAATTCTTTCCGACAATCAGTCATATATTTACCGCCGAAAACCCCTACCTTGAGCATCTCTTTCGGAGTCAGATCCGGCTTGAAATCGGGATCGAAATTTTTCCCGACCAGCTCGGTCAATTCATAGCGGTATCCGTTCTGCATTTTATCTTTGACCGTGATGATTTTTCTTTTTTGAGACATGATTATCTTTCACAATCGAATGAGCTATGCCCATTCGATGCGCCAAAGAGATGACCTAGTGTTAAGAATACCATACCATGGATAAAGTTTTCATAAAATTTTATTAAAATCACCACTCGGTATTTTACGCAACATTGCGTGCTATTTGCACTATACGGATATTGCCATATCGTTTCTCAACTTCATCAGCAAGCGAAGCAACGCCCTTTGTCCAAACCCTCTGCCTTTCGATCGGCCCATCAACATGCCGTTCATACAAACTCCAGAAAGTATCATATAGCATGAGCAGCTTGATAAACGGATCCTTATTCTTCACCCATTTCATTTTCTCTTCGAGCGTATTTGGACCGGAATATGTCATTTCTTCCACTCCCCTTTTTACATCTGCCTCGACCCAATCCGGCAATTCCAAGGAAGTATCTTCCAAGACATCGTGCAAAATAAGGATCTTAAATCCGAGCTCGCGCTCTTCATATGGAATGAGAGTGTCCGCAATAAGAAGCATGGCCGCACCAAGCGGATGCGTCACATACGGGACCTTCCCGTCCTGTCTATATGACTGATCGGAAATATTGTTCTCTTGATATGCGCTATAGGCAAAATCAAGATACTTTTTGAATGTTTCGGAAGAGATCATAAAACTTAGCTACTTTATTTTCTATTAATTGCAATGATAAGCCGAGTATATATTACGTAAAAATCAACTATTCTACAATATTCAATAGGTCGCTTATTTCTTTGATGCTTTGTAAATCGGATGGCATGGTTTCGGGTATTTTTGAAACTTCATTTTCAATAAAAAAGGCATCGATTCCAGCATCCTTTGCGGCCAAATAATCATAATAATAACTATCGCCCACCATTAGCGCATCCTTCTTATTCAAATTCAGTGCTTTCATAACCTTCAGCATAATCGCAGCTTTCCCCTGCGAATCATTTCCTGGAGACGAATGATATGACTGAAACAATCCAACTAATCCAAAATGTTCGAGCCTTTCTTTGATTTCTTCAATCGCGATATCTTCAGCGTACGGATTTGCCGAAATTACAACAAGACAAATGCCCTTATCACTCAGTATTTCAAGTGTCTCTTTAGTTTTCGGCGTAAGTTCGAGATGTTCTAGATAGTTATCTTTTGTTATGGGATCATGATATATCCAATGCGGTTTTTGAGTTCGTTTTGTTGCCTTCGGATACCAAAGAGTCCCGTCTCCATCAAAAAAAATTATCTTCTTTTTCATACTATAATAGCGCCTTTAAAACATCGGACATTCTAGGATTATCACTTCCTAGTCAAAGTGCATCTTTCTTTATCAAAAATATATTCCGGGTGTTTTTCCAACCATTTTGAAATGTCAGTCCATTTGAAACCATGAAAACCGAATTCATGTGTCCATCTATGATTCTCGTTATTTTCCCCCTCGAAGCTAAACTCCTTTGCAAGTTCTGCCGGCGCAATCTTCACGCCGTTATCTCCAAATTCCTTTCTATGATAAACACTGATCGCAGTATCTTCTGGATGGTATCTTTTAACTTTCCCTTCTTTAAACAATCTCGAAGCGACAGAAAGCATTTTCTTGCTTCTTAAACTAAAGCCGCCATTTCCGACCACAAGCTTTCCGCGAAGTTCCTCAGGGAAATCAAAATTATTGACCGACCAATCAGCCACTAGCCAAGGCGCTCCGATATAGTCATAATTCAAGAATTCATCTGTCCATTGTTCCGGATTGAGAATGAAGCCATCGTACTGGACCACAAGCACATGCGGCGTTTGCACATAATCATCCAATTCGGAAATTACAAATTTGGAATATTCTTCCAGTGAGTTTATTGGATTTATTGGAACAACATTTTTATGATCTGATTTCAGCGAAGTCAGGATTTTGACATCAGCAAATTCGAATTCCTGCTGGCAAATATCCATAGCCAAAGCGAGTCTTTCTATATTGACACAGTCTATGCCAAGAAGAGTAACCGTATCGAGTTCCTTTTTATTATTCATGTTTATTCTTCTTGTTTCTCAATAATTTCCTCTTTTCGCTTTTCAGTTCTTTGATATGTTTTTCCGGTTTCAGGTTCTCGGGCAGCGTTCCGCCGATGTCTTTGATTGTTTGCCGCACTTTTCCGCCGACCATAAAATGAGTTTGAGTTGCATCACGATCGCCTTTTATATTATCCTTCTTTATCTTCTCACCTGTCTGAGTAATTCGAAAGAGATTTGCCGCCAGTTCGGTCGTTCCAGACCTATCCAGCAGCTCGCCCTTCTTTATTCCTTTCCTATTCTCAATTTCTCCGAGCGGCATGCCGTATAATCCTTTGTAGCCAGCATCATTGAATGAGCCAAATTTGGTCACGCCTGCATTCTTCGCAGTGCTGAACAGTTTTTTGTTTTGATCGGCGACTTCACTGCGAATGAAGAGCCTCTTATCGACGTCGGAAAGCTGTTCGAATAGTTCTTGCTTCCTGGTCTGAATAGCAAAATATGCCTGCGCCATCGCAATCTCTTGCTTTTTGGGATCACCATTTTGCGCAATCAAATAGCAAGCATAGCGATCCAATTTCCAATCTTTCACTTGACGAACAGCATTTGAACCGACTTCGACCATTTTCCTGACGTCACGAAAATGGTTTTCTATTTCCTGATTCGCCTTAAAACAGGCTATTTTAGCTTTATCGATAACATTTTCAAAATTCTCCCACCGATCATATCCCAATAGCAGCATCAGTTCGCGCGCTTCCCAATACTCAATTCCGTCTTCATCAATCTTCTTAATGCTTTCAAAACTTTTGTTGAGCGAAGCAACTGCGATTTCTTTTGTTTTTTTCATGGATACTTATGTTTAGTGTTATCAATAGTGATATTATAACACCAAGCATTTTCCGGTCAAATATATGGGCAGCTTATATGTCTCGACCGAATTTTCCCAAAAGACCATGCCCTTTATCTATTCACTCAGCGCCAATGGTTCCGCCAATTCCATTTGGCGCATTCACTGCGCTCTTCGGCGGTTTTATTATTAGCAGAAATCATGAGATGAAGCTAGAACCCACATCCAACTAACAGCAGCGGCTTAGCATTATTTTCAATGGTTTCGTAAATTTATCTAGTATGGTCAACTTTATTGTCGTTTATCATCCCTACAGCCCTTGAAAGGATCTTGTATCGTTCCTTCAATTCATCATATTTTTCGAGGGGAATGTTTGTTTCTTTTTTCAGCGCATTCATCTTTGCAACAATAGGAATAAGTGCCAATCTGGCTGATTCTCGCACAGTATTTCGCGGGGCTTCTGCTGGCGTAAGTTTGACAATCTCATGCAATTCTACAAGTGGATGATCAATTTCGAACGCTTCGAGCATTTTTTCAAATTCCGCAATTTCCGGTTCGCATTCCCGCAAATTTTCCGGAGCAATTGCTGCTTCCGGATGATCTTTCATCCACTGCAGATATTGCGCGTCTTCTTGTGGCTGCTCAGGAGTTATGCGTTCAAAAATTCCTTCGCGCATATGCTTGCATTATTCAATATTCTTATTTTTCATTATACCATGGTTAGACTTATTTTTTCATACAACAAAAATACAGCAGATATGTGCGGTTTTTTTGTTGCTCTTTTAGCCCTGATTCGAATCCCGAACTCTGGTCCCCTTTTTGAAGGAAAACACTCTCGAAAAAATGGCTGGAATAAGCCTCTCGGGTCACCCTCGATACTAAAAGCTTGACGTCACCTACGCAACCTTGGCGGACTTTGTCACGCCAAAGGTCGCTTCAGCGACCGAAGGCGGAGAGACAGGGATTCGAACCCTGGAGCCGGTTTTACCCAGCTAACACATTAGCAGTGTGCCCCTTTCGGCCACTCAGGCATCTCTCCAAAAAATCATATTCGATTTTAATCCTCTTTTCTATACTTATTCAATATACCCAACTTCGCGAGCCTTGGCGAGCAGATATCTCCTCCGGCGGACGAACATCTTCTTCACAACCTTGGCGGACTTCGTCCGCCGAAGATCGCTTCAGCGACCGAAGGCGGAAGCGGTGAGATTCGAACTCACGGTACCCTTTCAGATACGACAGTTTTCAAGACTGTTGCCTTAAACCGCTCGGCCACGCTTCCCTGGAACTTCTTTCTGATTATTATATTTTTCAGCCGTTTTGTCCAGCAAATCGGAATCCGTGCTATAATTCAAGCATAAAACATATCCGACGAAACAAAATGTATATCGAGAATTTCCATCCGGATAAAAAGGCTGCCGACCAGCCAAAAAGCCAGGAGCTTATCGAAAATGACGAGCTTATGAATGAGAAGCTGATCGAAGCCCCGCATGAAGGCATCATAGAAAAGCATCCCTATGACACTCTCATCCATTGGAGGGCGCCGGAGTTCGAAATCATCGAGCGCGACAAGCAATGGCTCGTCTATGTCACCATAGCGCTGATCTTCATCGTCGCTTATGCCATATATACCAACAGCATCATCATGGCCATAACATTCATCCTGCTTGGGATCGTCGGATATATGCACTTTGAGCGAGAGCCGCGCATCCTCACCTTCCGCATCACGCCGGACGGAGTGGCAGCCGGAAAGGAAATATACCTTTTCTCCAACATCAGCTCGTTCTGGATATTCTATGAACCGGAAGGCAAGAAACTGATCAGCCTCCACACCAACAGCTACCTCGCCCCCTTCGTCCACATGCCCATCCATGAAGAAGACCCTGTCGAAATCCGTGAGGTGCTTCTAAAATATATTCCCGAAGTAAAGCAAGAACCCGGAATCGTCGACGCCTTCGAAAGGCTCTTGGGAATATAGTTCTCCTGCTGAAAACATGAAATAGTCCCGCCTAGGCGGGACTATTTTTTTGTGTCCTCGGGAGGAATCGAACCGCCGACCTTCTGGACCGCAACCAGACGCTCTATCCACTGAGCTACGAGGACCGATATCAACTTCATCCATCCTACATGAGAGCGCGGATAAAATCAATACTTCCTACTTTTCCCCTCCTGATTTATACTTAACCACATGAGAAAGACTGATACAAAACTGAATTCGATCCTGCGCCTCACGTCACGGCAAGAGAAGGCCCTTCAAAAACTGCGACTTATTACGATCAGGGATCTTTTGCTGCACTTCCCTTTCCGCTATGATGATTTTTCCAATATCGTCACTGTTTCCGAGGATCACCTCGGGCAGATCATCACAGTCGAAGGAACCGTTTCAAAAATCAAGAGCCGGCGGATATTCCCCCGCCGCATGACGGTCACTGAGATATTCATCCAGGATGCCGAAGGAAACACTCTCAGATCGGTTTGGTTCAACCAGGCGCTTTCGCTTTCAGGAATCAAGGAGGGCATGACCATCCGGGTTTCCGGGAAACTGGCTATCGATCAGAAATATTTTTCCATGTCTAATCCGTCATTCGAGAGGGCAGGACGCGCCGCGACAAACACGGGCTGCCTTGTTCCGGTATACCCGGAAACTGACGGAATCACTTCCAAATGGATCCGCTGGCAGATGAAGAACCTTCTTGGATATGCCGCATATCTGGATGATTTCATTCCGGAAGAAACCAGGAAGAAACTCCACCTTTTCAGCCTCAAATCAGCACTGAAGCAGATCCATTTCCCGGATGACGCCGAAAAGCTCCTGATCGCTCAAAAGACGTTCGCCTTCAGGGAGATGTTCCTGGTGCAAACTAAAGCGCTCCAGACGAAAATGGCATGGGACGGAAAAAAATCGATCGCGATTGAATCAGACAAAAAGACTATCGATGGTTTCCTGAAAAGCCTGCCGTTCGAATTGACCGGCGCCCAAAAAAAAGCGTCCTTGGAAATATCTGATGATCTGAAAAAATCCGCTCCGATGAACCGGCTTCTGAATGGCGACGTCGGTTCTGGGAAAACTGTCGTTGCCGCGATTGCCGCATTGGAAACCGCTTCATCGAATCATCAAGTCGCCATCATGGCGCCCACCGAAGTGCTCGCGCGCCAGCATTTCGAAAGCTTCTGCCGAATATTCAAGGACCATGATTTCAATATCGCTCTCCTGACCGGTTCATACAAGCTGGTTTCGAAAAAGGCTTCTGGAAGCATCCGCAACTCAGCGGAAAAGCTGACCAGGAAGAATATCCTGGAAGAAATATACTCAGGGAATATCGATATCGCTATCGGCACGCATGCCCTCATTCAAAAAGATGTGGATTTCAAGAATCTCGCGCTGGTCATCATCGACGAACAGCACCGCTTCGGAGTGGCGCAGAGATCAGCCCTTCAGGATGAAACGATGGCACTGAAAGACGGAAACGAATCCGCCAGTCGGCGGACTATCCCCCATCTCCTCACCATGACTGCCACGCCCATTCCAAGAACTTTAGCCATAGCGTTTTTCGGAAGCCTCGAACTTTCCATCCTTGATGAGATGCCCAAGAACAGGAAACCGATAACCACGAAGATTGCTCAACCGAAACATCAGAAAGAAATCCACGATTTCATCCGGAACGAAGCCGGGAAAGGCCGTCAAGCCTTCATCATCTTCCCTTTTGTTGAAGAATCGAAAGCGATGACGGAAGTCAAAGCCGCTGTTAGCGAACACGAAAGGCTCCAGCGGGAAATATTTCCCGAACTCCGGCTCGGCCTTCTTCACGGAAAGATGAAAGCCAAAGACAAGGAAGAGGTGATGACCCAATTCAAAAACAAGGAATATGATATCTTGGTGTCCACTTCGGTTGTGGAAGTCGGGATTGACATTCCTAATGCGACTGTCATCCTGATCGAGAATGCGGAGCGTTTCGGATTGTCGCAGCTCCATCAGTTCCGCGGACGGGTCGGGAGAGGAGAGCATCAATCGTATTGTTTCCTTTTCACCGATTCAGCCAATTCCGAAAGGCTCCGCGTCCTGGAAGAGAGCAACGACGGATTCAAGATATCCGAGCGCGATATGGAGCTTCGCGGACCGGGACAGTTTTTCGGCCGCGTCCAGTCTGGTCTTCCGGATATCGCTATGGAAAATCTCGCCAACGTGAAGCTCATCAAGATATCCAAAGAGGAAGCCGAGGCAGTCTTGTCGAAAGATCCGCAATTCAAAAAGCATCCCGCCCTTCGGGATGCCCTCAAGAAATTCCAAGAAGATGTGCATATGGAATAGATCAGCCGCTGCCATATTCCCTGACCGCTTGATCGTATGTTTCCAGCATCTTGCCAGCTGAAACGGAAGCGGTATATTTCTTCCTGGCAATCGCTGAAGAAGCAGCACCGAAACTTCTGCGAAGATCCCCATCGGAAACAAGCCTTGATACTCCCTCTGAAAAATCATCTTCTTTTTCTTTCACTAAGAAACCGTTTTTGCCGTCTTCCACCAAGCTGCTTATTCCTGTCGCCGAAACGGCCACGATCGGGAGCCCTGAATACATGGCTTCTGTTATTATCATCCCCTGCGTCTCGCTTTTCGATCCATAGACGAAAATATCGGAGGCGGCATAATAGTCCTTGATTTCATTCTCTTCGACGATCCCTGCGAAAGAGACTCGTCCTTCCATTCCGCTCTTTTTGGAAAGATTCCTGAGACTGTCAGCAAGATATCCATCGCCTGCGATCAGGAACCTCGTCCGGCTGCTTTTTTCAAGCACCTGGAAAACGGACCTGAAAACGAATTCGACATTCTTTTCCGGGGTGAGCCTCGAAACCAGGAGGAGAACCGTTTCGTCTTCGGATATCCCATGAGCCACCCTGATTCTTTTTCCATCAGGATCCTTGAACTGTTCCTCGTCTACTCCGGTCGCGATCGGCAGCATCTCCTTTTCGACTCCCCATTTTTCAAGGATCGGGATTATCGAATCAGTCGGAACGATAACCTTATCCGCCTTGTTCGCATAGCTGACGGCTTTTTTGGTCATATATTCCATCACCAACTTCTTCGGCAGAAAGGGAACGAAAGCAGTATATTGGTCATAGAGGGTGTGCCAGGTGAAAACCAGCGGGATATTTTTCTTTTTCGCCCATCTGGAAGCAGAGAATCCCAAAAGATTGGGATGCTGGGAATGAATAATATCCAAATCAAGTTTTTTTATTATATTATCCATTTCGATGGAATGAGGAACGGCCAATGGGAAGCGGAAACGGAACTGGGTATCGATTGAAGGATAGCGGAAAACGTTCGGATTCTCGTCTTTGTGTTCCTTCCAGGAGGGAGCGAAAATGAAAACGGAGTGTCCCCGCTTTTCGAATTCCTTCCTGAAGGATTCCACTGATTTGGAAACCCCATAGGGATTGGGAAGATAGTTGTTAGTAAAGATGGCTATTTTCATAGGCGTTCTAGTTTTCCTCGATGAATCCGAGGATTTCTTCAAAAACGTGCTCATTCCTGATATCGGAAATGAAAGTATGATAGGCGCGCTTGATATGCTTCTTTCTCTTTATCTTCGATCCTATGCACGCATAAATCTCATCGGCGCTTTTCCTGTCGATGATGTTGTCTATTTCTGACTGCATGATGAAGCTCGGTTGAGTCACCTCAGGCAATTTTTCCCTGGCATAACGCACCAGACGGAAAACTTCCAGAACGCTCGCTATGGGATATCTCCTGTATGCGGTACGCCTGGTTATGTTCTCGGAAAATCCGAAGGAGGGAGGATATGCTTTTTGGGCATATTTCTTGAAAGGCGCTATTGCTCTCAAGACGAAAAACAGGAACTTTTCCATCCGGAGCTTGTATGGCATAGCCATGAGAGTAAGGGATGAAATCGCTTTTTTATCCCTGGCGACCATCATCGCCAAAACGGCTCCGATCGATGTCCCGATGATATGGACCTTCGCATATTTATCTGCAAGTTCAGAATAGGCGTCCTCGACGCTCTTGAGCCAATCTTCCCATTTGACATCCGCGAGATCCTCCGGAACCGTGGCATGACCCTTGAGAACGGGACCCGAAACCGCATATCCGTTTTCATTGAGATATGTCCCCAATCGGCGAAGCTCATATGGGACGGCTGTCCACCCATGAACAAGCAGGACCGCCTTGCCGTTGGTCCCCTCAAAAAAGAACGGCTGGTCAATCAGGTGCCTTTCTTTTTCATACAAGGATTCCGGGTCGCCAAAAGCATCTTCGTGGCCTTTTCCTGTTATTATTTTCGCAATTTTTCCCAGTTTTTTTATCATCTGATCTTCACTGATAATGGAGGCTTAATGCCTTTCAACTCTAGCCCCTTTGGCGCGTTTTTGCAAGAAAAAAGGGCGGGCGCGCTATGAAAAGCGCGTCCCGCCCGATATTGCCCGAGAAGCAGATTTACCATGCGCCAACACTTGACGCCTTGTTGGCGATAAGACAAAGAATAAACGCCATGCCCAGGCCAACAATGATGCCTGCCCCCCAGGCCAGCATCCTGACGCTTTCACAACATTCATACATGGCTAGTCCTCCTGTTTCTTATTCCCTAATAACGGTCTTTAAGAAATTTATTAATTTCGTCAGCAACCCTGTCGCTGCCGAACATGGTCAGGTTGTGCCACAGCGGCAACGACACCCGGAGTCCCAGCGCCATTCTCTCAAAAACGGACTTCCTCCTGGGGTAAACGAAATCCTTGTCACCCCAGATGATCAGGAGCGGATGCTTTATCCTTGCGAGATCGTCCGTCAAACGAGGATGGCAGATATCCCACCACTCCTTAATCCTGAGCCGGAGGCGATCCAGCGAAAACGGGCTTTTTTCACGGGGAAGAATACTCTTTATTCTTCTCCAGACATCATTGCCCCAAAAACTGATGGCGTGCAACAGCCCGTTGGCGAAGAATTTTGCCGCGAGCTCCAACTGTCCGCGTTCTTCAAATCCGGCCGGCGCGAGCAGAATCAGGCTCGACACCAGCTCCGGATATTTCATAGCCAGCTCGGCAATCGTTCTTGCCCCCATTGAGTGTCCAACCCAATGGATCCTTCTTTCCGGCAAAACACGAGTAGCGAAAGTTGCCAATTTTTCCACATCATCAACTATTATTCCCTCGTCGATGCCGGGAGGATCACTGGAGTTTCCATAGCTCAGCAACGAAACCATGACGATTTCGTAGCCGAGTTTAGCCAGGAAAAATCCCAGCATAGACATCCCGGTCCAACCAGATCCGAAACCAGGAACTAGGACGATCATGTCCTGATCAGAAGACGGACCGATGCGGCAATAGCTCATCCATAACGAATAAACATCTCCATAGAAATCAACTGATTCAACAACAACGCCGTCGTTTTCCCGCATAAAACCCAGGATCTCATTTTCAGATAGTTGCATTTCGCAACCTCCTTATTTTTTTCGGTTGTCAAAGAATCACGAAACCATAACACAAAGCTGACCAAAAATCAATAGCCAGCTGAAATAACGAATATTTTGCTTTATTCAGAGCCTCTTTTGAAGAAACTGCCTGACTGTTTCTTCTTGTATAGGCTTATGACAATGAAAGACCCGATCGCAACGATGAATATCATCCAGCCCGCCCAGCTGATGTATTGCTTGATTTCCCGCCAGAGATAGCCATAGAAATATCCCATCGCTACCAAGGCGCTGCTCCAAACGACTCCTCCCAGAAAGGAATACTTCACGAATTTCTTGAAATCCATTTTGACGATGCCGGCTGCCGTGAACGTCGCCCAACAAAGTCCGGTCGTCGCCTTCACCGCGAAAATCGTTTTCCCGCCGTGGTGGATGAAATATTTTTCCATCTTCCCGACAAGCGATTCAGTGATCCCCATATACTTCCCGACATTCCTCACGAACCCCATCCCGAAGCGGTATCCTAATCCATAGAAGATGATGTCGCCTATCATGTCTCCGGCAATCGAAAAAGCCAGCACAACCCAGAAATTGAAAGCGCCGAGCGCCGCAAGCATGGCGGCAATGATGGTCACCACCGGACCCTCGATGATCATGAGCGGCAGCATCCCCCAATATCCGTAGTGCTGGAGGAAATGAAAGATTGTCTGTCCTGTCTGTTCCATATATGGTTCAATTCTAACCTATTTGGAAAAATTATCAAACTAAAAAGCGCCCGTTTTCCGAGCGCTTTTCAAGCTGTACCGCGTATGGGATTCGAACCCATGATTTCCAGGATGAAAACCTGGCGTCCTGGACCAGACTAGACGAACGCGGCATCCTTAAAGCAAAAAGACGATCAGTCCTATTCGCCTTAATGGATGATAACACAAAGAATAAATATGTCCAGCTTCTTGATAATCCATCCTTGCTTTTTTTGGATATTTATACTATAATGAGGAAAGTATCTTAAAAACAACCGCTAATCATGGAGAGCAAACCTATGTATGTCATGATTGAACGGATTGAGATTAATCCACCAGAAGATGAAGCGATAATAGCTCCCACCCACGGAGGCGACCAACCACGTCAGATGCTATTCATAGAGAGATGCTTCCAAGCACTTTTCAGAGACAACACCGCGTTATCTCTAGAGAAAACGCTGACCCTTAATAAATACCCCTTCTTTTGAACGGCCAGTAAATCCGCAAACGTGGATTTACTGGCTTTTTTATTTTTGCAATTATCTTTCCAATATAGTAGCCTTAAACAAAACATATATTTATCTTTCAAATATTTATGCTAATCCTTGGAATCGAAACTTCGTGCGATGAAACAGCCGCGGCTGTCATCGATGCATCCGATAGCGGGATCCGGGTCGTTTCAAATATCGTCTCTTCGCAAGTGAAGCTCCACGCCGAGTGGGGCGGGGTCGTCCCGAATCTCGCAGCCAGGGAGCATCTCAAGAACATATTGCCGGTGATAAACGAAGCGCTCGAAAAAGCGTCCGTCTTCCCGGATCAGATCGACCTTATCGCGGTGACCAGCGGTCCAGGACTCATCCCGGCGCTTCTCGTCGGAACGACAACCGCCAAGACGCTCTCCTATCTCTGGAAGAAACCGCTCATCGGAATCCATCACATCGAAGCGCACATATATGCCAATCTCATTTCGGAAAATCAGGATCCAAAAAAAGACATCTGCTTCCCGATCTTGGCCCTGGTCGTTTCAGGCGGGCACACGCAGCTTGTTCTCATGAAAGATCATCTCGAATACGAGATTGTCGGACAGACGCTGGATGACGCGGTCGGAGAGGCCTTCGACAAAGTGGCTCGCATTCTGGATTTGGGATATCCGGGCGGGCCGATCGTTTCCGAATATGCCAAGCGGTTCTCGGAAAACACCGATGGAAAAGAAGGAATAGGGCTGAAATTCCCTCGCCCGATGTTTGATTCGAA
>Ga0209373_10001781_pt1 | contig 23946 bp, 20 predicted proteins | sample Higcelweek5metaG_FD_187173 | JGI IMG/M metagenome (GOLD analysis project Ga0209373, IMG submission 187173) | Freshwater pond sediment microbial communities from the University of Edinburgh, under environmental carbon perturbations - High... | ecosystem: Environmental > Aquatic > Freshwater >... | reverse complement strand
TTAATGTAAGAGCTTCTCCGGCGTCTAAAGTAAACCTTCTGTTCTGGCCGTTGGTTCCCAGCAACGTGCGCTAACTTTAATTTTCCTCATAACATATCCGGAAGAACAGAGGCAAGGTGCGCCAACTCTAGTTCATTCATCTACATGTCTCAGAGGACAGGACATAGCAAGCCCCGCAAATTTGTGAGGCTTGTTAAGATTAGGGTGTAATGTCACTTCTCAAAAACACAACAGGATAAACGGTTTTAACAGTTTCACCCCTATGTAATGCAGGAATAAAATCGTATTGACAAATTATTTCAACAACCCTTTTCGCTTCATTATCCAATTCAGTATCATTTGAACTTTTTACAATTCTTTCTAATGTGGCTTTCCCTTTTTCATCTACAATAATATTAATTACTAATGGAACTTTGCCAAAACGACCCTCTTTGTGTATTTTGAAGTTTGAAGATATTATCTGCCTTAAAGAATCTTCGCCCAGAACAAACTTTGGCTCATTCTCAACCTCGTATGAATGATAAACTTCGTTTCCTATGGTTTGCGAAACTGTAAAATATTTTTCAGCTAAACTTTGTATATCTGTTATATCTTCATTCAGCGTAGTTTTGTATGTCCTCATTTTATTGAAAGACTTGTTTTTGTAAAAACAAATCTGCCATACATTAGGGTCAAATACTGTATAATTATCTTTACATCGTTCCTGTTTTTTGATTTTCTCATTTACAGAATAAAACATAGAACTTTTATCGCCATATATTCTTACTAAATGTCCTAAATAAACTGTTTGTCCTATAAAATCTTCTCTGCAAAATTTATATTCTTTGCGGTTATTAGCAAAAACAGAAAGATAATAATGTGAACTATCCTCAATAACAGTAACTATTATCGCATCTTTCCTGTTTTTTGCGTCTATGTTTAGAGCATCATTGATATACAGAGAAATTAAATCCTTTGTAAAGTCAGTTAGTTTTACATTGTTATGACCTTTTTTTGTCTGACAGGATACAGAACAACAGGCTATTAACATAATACTGAAAATTATTCTTGCTTTCATATTAATAATTGATTATGGCGGTGGTAAACCAACCCCGTCCCACAGTATATCTTCATTTAATGTAAGAGCTTTTGATTCGGTTCAACAATCTTTCTGTTCGGTTTATCAATCTTTCTGTTCAGTTTATCAATCTTTTCGCTCAGTTTAGGAATAATTCGGTTCGGTTCAGCCATCTGTCCCACCGGATATCTTCAGTTGTGACCGTTGATTTTCGACAATGTGCGCTAACTTTAGTTCTCCTTATCACGTATCCGAAAGGGCGGGGTTTAGTTTTGTCTTTTTGTAGCAACTACGCTCGTTTTAGAAACTATATCGTGCCACATTCTTTTGTCATTATTAAAAAAAAATGAAATTTGATCAAAAGGTACAATTCTAAATAAATTTCTAATAAATATTTGCTTTAAATATATTTTCTTTTTAGTTATTTCATACCCACTAATTTTCAATTTGAATATCATTTTTCCAATTGAGCGACCAAAAAAATAATCACAAAAAACAAAGTAAGTTAAAACTGAAATACCAGAATACAATTGGTATAAAGCATCTGCGGGTGATAATACAGAGGCAATACTAAATGGTATCATAACAAATATTATATCTAAATAAAATGCGAATAATCGCAACAATAAGTGTTTCATACAAAAATCATTAATTATACTATTTAAAAACTACTTTAGTTCTAGTTATCAAATCCCAATCCCACCGGACATCTTCATTCAATGTAAGAGCTTCGCGGGCGTCTGAAGGAATCTTCTGCTCTGACCGCTGGTTTTCGATAGGGTGCGACAACTTTAATACTTCTCATCACTATCATGTAAGACATCTATGCCGAGCACAGCTATACTGTTCTAATATCCACAGAGCTTCTTGCTTCTTTCTGATAATTCCTTCCATAGAATAGTGTCTTTCTTGACATATCTCCCATTTAAATATAACTCTCCAAGACATTTTATTGATTCAAGGTCATTTAAATCAACACTTTTTTTCAAATACTTCAGTGCTGTGTTTTTTGTTTCTTCGTCAATTTCCCCAACAGAATGATCAAAAACTGATGTCAAACAATAATAAACTTGAAAATAAGCACGTGGGTAATTATATTTATTAGCCATAACTAAAGAATAAAGCAAATACTCTTCTTCATTTTTTTCGTTCAAGTAAGCAACCTCTAATTCGTTAAAGGCCGCTGTATCACCTTTTGACAATACAAGTTCTTTCAATTTGTCAATTGGACGAGTATTATTCATAGAGATTACTTCTAAAGATTTTATTTTATCTTCTTTTTGGATACATGAAATAAGAGTTGTTATAATAAGAAGAATATAAATTACTTTCTTCATTTTTGTATTGGAGATTTATTTTGTTTGAGGAATTAATAAATATAGATCAGTTAATATATCAGGCTTTACAATAGGTACCCGTTCCACCGGATATATTCATTCGGGGCAGTGGGAATTAATTATTCATAACACAAACCTTTCAAATTTTTACAACTATACAATCCATAAATATCTCTTTCGCACGGCATAAAAATATCTGTATTTTGATCAAAACTAACCCCGGACACATCTGAGTAATTCATAGGTATAATCTTCAATCCCTCTTTAGAAAGAACATTTTCTATTCGTTTCTGTAATTCAAAACGATATCGCTTTCCTGTTGAAATTTTTTGACATTCACAATCTTGAGTTTTTATAGAAACAATCTTGAAAGTCGAATCATTTCTTGTTGCATAAATTAAGAACCAATTTTTAATTGAATCAATTTTAACGACTGTATACTCAATTTCCATATAATCATTGTTCTTGTTTACAAATGAAGAAAAAAGTCCTATTCCTAACAAAAAGAGTATTAAAAATGATATTTGTTTCATTATCGTAAAGTTTGTATAATAATTTTGTCTCCTAATGTATTAACAACGCCCTAGTCCTGCCGGACATCTTCATTCAATGTACAAAGCTCAGTGGACGTTTAAAGGAATAACCCTTCAGTTTTGACCGCTGATTTCCAGCAAACTGCACCAATTTTAAGACTCCTCATCACAAATCAGGAAGGACAAAGGCATTACCCCTACCCAGCCTCCAACTCCACCAACTCCTGCACTTACGGTAGCACTTTGATATTTTAATGAGCACTAACAATATATAGTATTGGTGAGATTATTAAGTAAATTATTAAGATTAGACCTTTTTTTTTCTTTTTACAATCTGATTCGTGTTTCCACTTTCTATCTAAAAATTCAAATTTTTTAATTAATAAATAACGAATTGAATTGATCAAAACAAAGAATAATATTGCAATAAATGTCAATAACAAATCGAATTCGATAAATTTATCAGTGAATAATGTAAGTATATTACAAATGAAAAACACATTAAATGATTGAATGATGCTAAGAATTGATATTGCATTTATCAACCAAACAACTGATAAATTCTGAAAAAAAACAGCAATTCTGTAAAAGCTATAATCTATTGTTTCAAACATAATACTACTTTCTACAACATTACATCGCCCGTTTGTGGGTTGTAAGCCAATTTTATTATTAATATTCCACGTTCCACCGGATATCCTCATTCAACGTCCAAAGCATCTCAGATGTCTGAATAAAATCAACTGTCATAACCGAAGGGAATAATAATTCACTTGCTTATTAATGATTTTGCAAATTTAACAAATACTTTTAAATGTGCAAGTGTAATTTAGCGGATGAAAGAAATTACTATAATACAGAAGGGTGGGATTACAAAAATCCCAGCCGACGGTTCGAAATTTGGCTTATATTCGGAAAGAGAGGAAGGTAGCCTGAACTAATTAGTTATTTAGAGAACAGCAGGTAGGACGGGGAAGAATATCTAACCCAACTTCATGATTCTGAAGTTGGGTTAGAAAGATGTTTTTTAAACTTTAGTTATCAGGGTTAGAAGAGCTTATCGAAATTTATTGTTTCGAAATTTTCTTTACAATAATTCCGTCTGTTGTTATGATTTTAATTGAATAAACTCCATTGTTGACATCTGAAATATCCATACTTGTTTTGTTGCCGGTTGCATTTACGTTCTTGATAAACTGTCCCTGCAAATTAAATAGTTCGATTTTAGCTTTCGAAACTCCTTCAATTACAATGTTGTCTTTTGCCGGATTCGGGTAAATTTTAATGTCCTTGTCCGAAATTATGTTTATATCACCAGTGGTAGCGACAGTATATATGTCGGACATTGATATACAACCATTTTCGCTGGAAACACCCACCTGATAAGAACCTGGCGTAGTTGCAGAATAGGTTTGTGAAGTTGCTTCGGAAATAGGATTGCCATTAAAATACCATTGATTATTAGATGTAGCACTTGAGGTTAATTCAGCACCGTTTTGACTGATTGTTGGTTTGGTAGGCCCTGAAAATACCTGTATTTCGTACCATGCTACCCATGAGTTTGATTCGGTGGTATTGATCATTACTCCCTGAACATCTGACAACGCAGGATTAAAAATCACGTCCAAAACCTGATGCTCAGTAGTATTATCAGATATTGTTTTTACAAGTGTCCAGTTTACCATATCGGCAGAGACTTTTATTTCATGGACTGTATTACCCGGAACGGCCTGATTGACATATAGCTTTAAATTGTTGATTGTGAATTTGTTTTGCAGGTCTATTTTAATCCAGCCGGTAAATCCCGGTGCACACCATTGTGTTGTCAAATTACCATCAACTGCCCGGGACGGAATTTCAACGGATGTTGATGCACTTGCAGTGATGGGCTTATTTAATGCCACATTAGTGCATGGATGATCCTGAGCATAGGCTGAACTAAAACAGTTGCCAATGATGGCTAAGAGTATAATAAAATTGTATAGATTTTTCATTTTCATTTTTAATTTTAATGCTCCAGTCCCGGGTGAGCTGTTTTGATATAAGTAAAGCGTGGGACTAAACTGTAATTGTTTTATCTTTTCAAGTAATTATTCCGAATAAAACAATAACCATTTATGCTTTCCATTTGGTTTCTTTCCATTCAATGCTCTGTTGTCACTCAGGTTACAAGCCTCTCTTTTGTAATTTTTATTTTTTTCGGAGTTAAAAAAGACAGAATCTATTAATTTGTCAATAGTATTTTTTTTGTTATTTTATATTTAAATGTGTGAACTACAAAATTATAAAGGTCATACAAATGTAAAGAGAATATAAAATAACCATGTTTCAAATTTACAAAATTGATGTCCTAAATTTACAAATTTATGGTTCTGGAATGCTGAATACTGCTACCGGGTATTCTTTAATAGGTTGGATTTTGTCAAAACTTAAGTTCTGAACATTTGAGATAGTATCCTCGTTCCATAGGATATCTTTACTCAATCTACATAGTTTCGCAGGCGTCTGAGGTGAACCAACTATCATGACCGAAGGGAATAATTGCAATCGCCTCGTAATGTATCATAAGTATTTTTAATCCGAAATACTTCCCCAAAAATAGTCTTTACTTCTTCCGTTTAAACAGATAAGGCATATAATGCTCTACTGTTTCAATCGGGTGTACAAGAGGCATAAAAGGTCCTGAAAATCGCATTACAATGCGGATTCTTTCGCGCATTGCAGATTGATAACAATGCACTTTGCATTTGGTACACGCAGGTTTATTGTCGCCAAACTTGCAGCCATCGAGCCGTTTGTGCGCATAAGTCAGTAAACTGCTGCATTCGCCACATAGGCCGCGCGATTGTTTATGTTTCAGATAACAGTAAATACGCACCATTTGTGCCACTGTATGCTTTTCTTTCTCAATATTTGCCATTCAATTAAAAAATAAGGGTTCTACGGGATTTTCCTTAGCTTCTGCACCCAAACCAATCCATATTCTGCACCCAAAGTGTACGATATTCGGTACTCAAGCTAAGCTGATAGAGTTAGTGGTTCGGCTTGGGCGGATGAGTTTCTTATGCTGTTACAGAATAAGGCTGTCTCAAAAGAAAGAAGAACGCAAATTACGCAAATAATACGCAAATTCTCACAAAGTACAAATGATTATTCTTCAATAAATTATCAATTTGCAAAACAATGAAATTTGTGAAAATTTGCGTAATTTGCGTTCAAAAAACTCTTTCGGGACAGCCTCTTATTTTCTGTTCGAAATGAGTTTTATAATGTAAAGCATAACAATGGCTACCAGTAAGGCTACGGCGAGTATAATGATTTCCTTGACGCCAAAGCTGCCAGCGTTTTTCCACAAGATAAGCGCGCCGATTGGAATACCAGCTAAAATATAGAGCCAACTTAGCTTTTCAGCTTTTTTGTCGAAATACTTCATTTTTAATTGGTTTAATTTGTTGTGATGAGATATTATTTCTTAAGGTTTTACTGAAAAATCAGATTTCGCTTACCCGTATTTTTTTTGTTTTCAGTTTGCTGTTGTTTGTCAAAAAAATGCAGTCATTCGCTTTTTGTGCATTGATTCCAACAAAAGCACAGTCCTGTTTGATTTCGATAATGCCCAGTTCATCGGGTTTAAGTTGTGCCTGCTTCATAAACAAGCCTGCAATATCGCTTTTCGAAATCTTATCCCTGCGTCCGCCCGAGATGTACAGCGTTTTCCATTTCGATGGCGCAGGGAGCGGAGCGGGCTGAATAAGTTCAATCGCAGGTTTTCCTACAAAGTCGGGTAGTTTTTCATTTTTATAAGCCAGAATATAAGCTGTCCCGTCGCTTTTCATGCGGGCAGTGCGTCCGTTGCGGTGCGTAAATTCCTGTTCGCGCAGTGGTAACTGATAATGCAGGATAAATTTAATTGCAGGAATATCAAGCCCGCGCGATGCCAGGTCGGTGGCCACGATGACTTGATGTGTGCCGTTTCTGAATTTCACAAGGGTGCGTTCGCGGTCAATTTGTTCCATGTCGCCATGAAAACAACCGTGGCTGATGTTGGCGGCATTCAGAAAATCGCTGACGCGCTGAATGGATTCTTTGAAATTACAGAAAATAATTCCCGGCTGGTTGCCAATAAAACACAAGGCATCCACAAGCGTTTCGAGTTTATCTTTCGATGGCGAGAGTATGGTTTTGATGGTGAGCTGAGTGATGGCTTCGTGCAGATAATCAATGTACTTTGGCTGTTTCAGTTGCACAAAATCAGGAATAGTAAGGGCCTTGGTGGCCGAAGTAAGTACCTTCTTTTCTACATTTGGCAAAGCCGCTACTATCGCTGTCATTTCGGCTTCGAAGCCAACTTCGAGTGATTTATCGAATTCGTCGAGTACGAGTGTTTTTATAAATTCGGTCGAAAATCGTTCTTTCCGTAAATGATCGGCCACCCTGCCCGGAGTACCGATTAAGATAGAAGGTCGGTGTTTCAGGTCAATTTTATCCTGAGCGCCTGCACGTCCTCCGTACACGGCATTTGTTTTAAAACCCGATCCCATTTGGCGAATCACTTGTTCTAACTGAAGCGCCAGTTCGCGCGAAGGAACAATGATAAGTGCCTGTATTTCGTTGCAGGTAGTGCTTAAACTTTCGATAAGCGGGAGTAAAAATGCAACTGTTTTTCCCGTTCCGGTAGGCGAAAGCAACACTACTTCGTTGTGCGAAGTAAAAACTTCCAGCGCCTCTTTCTGCATTGGATTCAGTGTTTCAATGCCTAATTTTTCGAGTATATTATTTTGATTCATACTGCAAAGGTACTACAATCTGAACTAAATCAACTCATCCCGTGATGATAAGTGACCGGTTGAATGGCTGAAATTGTCTTTCAGTTCTTATTCAGCGAATCGGTACTTTTGATCAATTCTTGTTTCTTTCCCGCATCCATGCCAAAAAGAAAGAGCTTTCGGCGGTAGTGAGTATTTCGGCAAGAGTTTGATAAACGGAACCAATTTCTTCAGCTTGTTCCATAAGTTTCATTGCTTTTTCCCGCTTATCGGCCGATACAAAATTGTTGATGTCCAAAAGTCCGGTAGCAATGTAGGAGCTCAGATGCGAACAAATTGTGGAAACTGCAAGTCCACGTTCCACTACAATCTCATCAATTGTTTTTCCGGCATTGTACATTTCGAGTGTGATGCGGTTGGATTCTCCTTTTGGCTTTTTCTCCTTCCTTTCACGCTTTTTTTCTACTATTTCATTCATCTGCGAAGTCAGGTTATTTTCGGTGCAATAGCGCTGAATGACAGATAAAAATTGCTGTCCGTATTTCTCCACCTTAGCCGGCCCAAAACCATTTATTTTCAACAAATCTTTTTCGTTGAGTGGCAGATAATCGGCCATTTCTATCAGTGTTTTACTTCCGGCTACCAGATAAATAGGTAAATCGGCAGGTTCGCATAACTTGTTACGGAGCGCGAGTAATTCGAAATATAATTTTGGATGGAGCGATGACACTGTTTTTGTTGCTCCGGTTTTAGCATAGCTATTCACAGAAAAATCGGGCAGTAAAAAGGTGTTTTTCAAAACAAAATATTCTTCCACATCAAAAGGATATTTCAACCCTTTTAATACATGTTGTTTTTGGGCAATATATCCAAAAAGAATGCTCAGTTGATCGTTATAGTCTCTTGCATTGTCGCGGCTGTCGGTGGTTGCAGGCGATTGTCTGAGTGTTTCGAGCAATATATTTATTTTTTCTTTGAAAAATGAAGCAGCAGCATTCAGTCTTTCTGACAGAAAATCTTCGTTTACCGGATTGTTCAACAGTATTTTTTGGAGTTGATGCTGAAATTTATCAGCCACTTCCTGAATGTTCTGCGTTTGTTTCAGCACTTCATTCAGGTAGGGCATTGTTTCGTCGTTGAATGAACTTGCCACGGTTTCAACGTCCCGTTTCAAGCGCGAAATATGACCAATGCCTGTACGGAAATCGAAAAGCTGCTGCAGTATGAAGGACCTGAACTGATTGCGCGATTCGTTGAGCTGATATTCAAGTTCCTCAATCGGAATTTTATTGCGTTCGTGTTCTACAATCTGCTTGTCGTTTTCGATGCTGTAAGGATTGATTCTACTCAGCAATACCATTCCTTCGAGCGACCGGCAACGGCTCAGGGCCACATACACCTGCCCCGAAGCGAAAGCATCGCCGGCATCAATTATTGCTTTATCGAAGGTGAGTCCCTGACTTTTGTGAATGGTAATGGCCCACGCCAGGCGCAGCGGAAACTGAGAAAAAGTACCGAGGGTATCTTCTTCAATTTGTTTGGTGGCCGGGTTGGTAGAGTAGCGGATGTTCTCCCATAGCATTTTTCCCAATTCTATTTCCGTTTTATCTTCGGGGCATTTGATTGTTATTGTGTGATCATTAAAGGCTGTGATCATCCCTATTTTACCATTAAAAAAACGGCGCGGGGTTTCACTGTCGTTCTTAATGAACATCACCTTTGCTCCCAGCTTTAGTACAAGTTTCTTGTCGGTGGGATAGCTCTTTTCCGGGAAATCATCTTTTATATCGGCTTCGAAACTATGGCTTTTCCCTTCGAGCAGCGCCAGTTCTTCTGCATTCATCCTTTCGGCCTTGTAATTATGCGTTGTGAGGGTGATGTAAGTATCGTCTTTGGGCGGAACAAACATAGGCTGATAGCGACTTTGGAGCAATTGTAGTCCGGCGCCCGAGAGGCAGTTGTTCCGGACTTCGTTCAGCACGCGGATAAAATCGGCATTTGTCTGACGAAATATTTTGTCTAATTCAATATAAACGGGTTGTTGCTGCGCGATGACCTGACTGTGAAAAAAGTATGGGCTTTTGTAATAAGGTGATAGCAGTCGCCATTCTTCTTCGATGGCTACGGGCGAAAGCTGAAACATATCGCCAATAAAAATAACCTGCACACCTCCGAATGCTTCGGTGTGTCGGTACCTGAAATGTCGAAGAATTGTATCCACAGCATCCAATACATCGGCGCGAACCATGCTTATCTCGTCGATCACAAGCAATTCCAGTTCCTGTATCACTTTGCGTCGTTGGCCCTGCATTTTTGTTTTTTCTATCAGTTCTTTACGCCCTTCTACAGTAGGAATAAAAGGCGTGAAAGGAAGTTGGAAAAACGAATGCATTGTAGTGCCGCCAGCATTGATGGCAGCCACGCCAGTGGGTGCCACTATGGCCATTTGCTTTTTTGTTTCTTTCTTTAGCTTGTGCAAAAAGGTAGTTTTTCCTGTTCCGGCTTTCCCGGTGAGGAAGATACTGCGATTGGTCGAAAGTGCAAACTCGCGCGCCAGATGATAATAAGGTGATAGATCGTTCATGGGACAACAGATGAATACAAAGATTAGAAATAAATTTTGGAATAAGCAAAATTCCGGCTCAAATATTTATAAAAAAAGGGACGGCAGGAAATATTTTTCCTACCGTCCCCTTACTATAAAATAAAATTTATTGCATTTTAAATCACCAACGAAGGTGCTGAGAAAGTCCGGGCAGCCAATTCGCTGTCGATAAGGTAAAGACCTCTTGGATCAGTTCCAAATAATTCGAAACGTTTGCAAAGTTCGTCGACGTTCTTTTCTTCTTCGCCCTGTTCTTTTACAAACCAATCGAGGAATTGCATGGTTTTGAAGTCTTTGAGTTCGTAAGCAGCACCGTAAATGTCGTTGATGGATTTGCTTATAAATAATTCGTGTTGATAAGCTTCATCCAATGCCTGTTTGAAATTAGTGAATTCAATACCTGGCTTTGCGATGGTATCGAGTACTACTTTTTCGCCATTGTTTTGAAGGTATTTAACGAATAGCATGGCGTGCGCATATTCTTCCTGTGTCTGAATTCCAAACCAGTTTCCAAATCCATTTAAACTATTATCGTAATAATAGTTCGACATGTCGAGATAAAGAAACGACGAGTAAAATTCTCTGTTTATCTGACTGTTTAGTAAGTCAACAATTTTTTTGTCTAACATAAGTTTAGTATTTTTTCGGGTGAATAATAAACGATATTTTTTGTTTGAGTAAATCAATTATATTCTTTCTATTTTAGCGCCAAGCGAGTTCAGGCGTTTGTCAATTTCCTGATAACCACGGTCGATTTGATCGATGTTATGGATGGTGCTAACTCCTTCGGCAGCCATGGCGGCTATCAAAAGTGCAATTCCGGCGCGAATATCGGGCGAACTCATGGTGGCAGCGCGCAAATGAAGCTGATCACCCAATCCGATGACGGTGGCGCGATGTGGATCGCAAAGTATAATCTGAGCGCCCATATCTATGAGTTTATCCACAAAAAACAAGCGACTTTCGAACATTTTTTGATGAATAAGTATGCTGCCTTTCGCTTTGGCGGCTACTACCAGAAAAACGCTGAGCAAGTCGGGGGTAAGTCCCGGCCAGGGAGCGTCCGAAATTGTCATGATCGATCCATCGATAAAAGATTCGATGGCATAGCCGTCCTGTGCAGGAATAAAAATGTCATCGTTTCGTTGTTCCAACTGTATGCCCAATCGGCGGAAACTGTCGGGAATGATTCCTAAATCATTGTACGAAACATTTTTAATCGTTATTTCGGAGCCTGTCATGGCAGCCATTCCAATAAAACTACCCACTTCAATCATATCGGGCAAAATGGTGTGCTCGCAACCGTCTAAACAAGTAACACCTTCTACAGTAAGCAGGTTCGAACCTACTCCTGAGATTTTAGCGCCCATTTTGTTCAGCATTTTACACAATTGCTGAAGATAAGGTTCGCAGGCAGCATTATAAATCGTTGTTGTTCCTTCGGCCAGTACGGCTGTCATCAGGATGTTAGCTGTACCGGTAACCGAAGCTTCGTCGAGCAACATGTAGCAACCAGTCAGTTTATTAGCCGAAATTTTATATTGCTTTTTGTCGGGATCGTAATTGAATTCGGCGCCAAGTTTTTGTATGCCCAAAAAGTGTGTATCCAGGCGGCGGCGTCCTATTTTGTCGCCACCGGGTTTGGGAATCATGGCTACTCCAAAGCGAGCCACCAGTGGCCCAACAATCATTACCGAACCACGTAAAGCAGCGCTTTTGTTGTAAAAATCTTCTGTTTCGAGGTATTGAAGGTCGATGTTTTTAGCATTGAAAGTAAAGGTGCCGGCATTTATTTTTTTCACTTCAACACCCATGTCCATCAGCAGATGGATCAGATTGTTTACATCGAGAATGTCGGGTACATTGTTGATAGTGATTGTTTCCCGACTCAGTAGAACAGCACAAAGTACTTGCAATGCTTCGTTTTTAGCACCTTGAGGTATGATTTCTCCTCTCAGTTTATGTCCTCCTTCAATTCTAAACGATGCCATATTTAAATTTCTATGATTTTATCAGTTACAATTTGTTCTTCCGAAACACAATATTTATGAGTGAGCACTAAAAAGACCAGGCTCTTTTTCTCAGCTTATTTTTTTTTCAATTTGTTCTTTTTGTTGTGAAGCACATCTCTCGATTCAACAAGTTTAAGGAAATCTTCCGAAATGTCAAGCTTGCCATGCGATAATTCACGTAAATCATCAAATATCTTGCGGTCGTCCACTACTTCTTTGTTCCAGGTGAGGAAGCATTTTTTCATTTGGTTGGCAATCAGTCTTATCAATTCGTTTTTATCTTCCCCATCAGGATAGTCACCCACTTTCTCTATCATTTCTTCGAGTGTGCGGCCGTAATGATGGTAACGTATGCGAGAGTTTTTGTAAGGGATTGTTTCAGGTCGGGTGTACAGGTTTTCGGCCTGAACAATTTCGTAAGGGAAATCAATATCGAGCTTAAAATCGGACATGATGGCCACGTGATCCCACAGTTTGTGTTTGAAATCGTTCACATCGCGCAGGTAGGGAAACATATTTCCCATAATATTGATGACTGTCTGCACGCAACGTGTTCTTTCTTCGCGGTTTTCTATCGAAAGCGCGTGTGTAATCATTTGTTGTATGTTTCGCCCGTATTCAGGCATGATAAGTTTTCCTTGTAAAGTAGGATATTCCATAATAAACCGAATGTATTGATTGAATACAAAAGTAACTAATTTTTTTATATAATGAGAATCAGGAGTTGAAAAATAGTCTCAGCCGAACGCTCACGCCGAAACCTGCTGGAAATCAATTTTAATTAATAAGGTGTTTGCCAGAAGGAATATGCAGAGAAGCAGTCTTGTAACTATTTGCTTGTAACTCGTAACTATCAGCTCGTAACTCGTAACTATTTACTTATTCTTTTGTCTTTTATCTGATACAATTTCCACCACGGCGTTTGTGGAGAAGCATGATGCTCGGAATGATAGCCGAAAAAATAACAGCTCAAAAGAGCGTAAAGATGATTCCGAGGCTGTGTGCGCGAGTTATGCGGAAGCATATCGGGCGTATGCGGAAGATGATGCGGCGCAAAAGTGCCAAAGTAAAACAGCTGGAAAGTAGCCGCAATGGCAGGAATAACCCAAAAGGAAATGAGTTGCCACTCGTCAAACCACAAAAGTAATACGTTGAAAAGCAATGCCATAATAATTATTTGCCAAACAGTGATATATTGTTTGAGAAATGAAAACCACCAAACGAAGAAATTCTGATTTCCTGTTTTGTAATCGGGATCGGACTCAGAACCCGGATGCTGATGATGCAAATGATGTTTGGCCATAAGCTGAGGATAATACATGGCCGCAAACAAAAAGGTGCAAATGAACCCGAGTGCATCATTCAGCTTTTTGTTCTGGCTTACTGTTCGGTGCATGGCATCGTGGGCAGTAATAAACAAGCCTGTGAAAAGCCAGGTTTGAAGCAGAACATGAAACCAAAACCAAAAATCGAGCAGATCCACGGCCTGATAGAGCAGAATGTACAGTAAATGAGCCGACCAGCTTACAATGATAGCTAATGCTACGATAAGGCCTGTGTTTTTCATATTTCCCACCAAAAAGAAGTTTAAAAAAAGAAGTAATTGTTTTATAAACAAATACAGATAAGTTCTTGTTTTTATATTGTAAAAAAATCAGTTCAACTTTTACTTATGTGGAGTTCAAATTATACTTATTTTGCTTTGATGCTTGGAAGTGTGTTTTTTCCTTTTGTATTTAGTTTCGAGCGAAACGTTGGTTATTATAAACAATGGAAAGCACTTGGGATAGCTATCGTTATTCCCGGTCTGTTCTTTATTGTTTGGGATGCCTTGTTTACAAAGCTGGGCTTTTGGTCGTTCAACGATCAATTTATTTTCGGACTGCGATTTCTGGGTTTGCCCCTGGAGGAATGGCTCTTTTTTGTAGTTATCCCTTTTTGTAGTGTTTTTGTTTACGAGGTGGTGAAATTCTATCTTCACAAGATTGATCTTCAGAAATATGTACGGGTTTTTCTTTATTTGCTGGTGCTTGTATTTTTTGTGCTTGCGCTTTTCTCTTTTGGCAAATGGTATACTTTCATTAATTTGTCGTCGAACGTAGTATTTTTAATTTTTGTACTGAATGTTCCTTCTTTTCAAAAACATCTTACCCATTTTCTTATAGCATTTCTGGTTGCGTGTATGCCTATGTTTGTTGTAAATGGTCTGCTCACAGCTTTGCCTGTGGTGGAGTACAATAAGAATGTTTTCAGCAACGTACGTCTTTTTGATATTCCTATCGAGGATTTCAGCTACTTTTTGTTGTTGATGCTTATGAACGTGTTTGTGTACGAAAAGTCAAAAAAACTGTTAGTTTCAAAAAAAAGCAGCTGACATTGTACTGCCAGCTGCAAAAATGATTGATTTACCCTTTTCTTATTTTATTGGTTTCACAAGATAAATAAGTGTAGGCAAGTGGTCGCTGTATCCATTGAGCCATACGCCGCTGCCATGCGTGCGCAGTGGTGTTCCTTTGTAGCGACCTTCCTGCTGAATGAGGAAATTGCGGTAAAAGATTTCAGATTTCCAAAAATGAAGCTGATCTTTACTGCCGTTGGCCAGTTCGTGCGAAATGATGATTTGATCGAAAAGATTCCACTGGTCGTTGTACGATAGACTTCCCATTCCTTTTTCAAGTGTTTTCCAGAAAACATTGTAAAGTTCGCCGGGTTTCACTTCTTCTTTCACTTTTTTAGCGCCCAGTATGGTAGCACAACTTTCGTTGAACGGATCGTCGTTAAGGTCACCCATCACAATGATTCTGGCTTTTGGGTCGGCTTTGTACAGCGAGTCGACAATAGAGCGAGTCAATCCGGCAGCAGCGTTGCGTTTGGAACGCGAACGTTCTTCGCCTCCACTGCGCGATGGCCAGTGATTCACAATTACATGTACTTTTTCTCCTTGCAGATATCCGCTTACCATGAGTTGGTCTCTTGTCAGAAAATTGGGGTCGTCGGTATATAAACGGTAGGATTTACTATTCGAAACCGTGAAAAGTCTCGGATTGTAAAGCAAGCCCACATCCACACCACGGCGGTCGGGACTATCGTAATGTACAATTTGTAACGAACGATCTTTGAGTGCAGGTTGTTTCACAAGGTCTTCGAGTACGTTACGGTTTTCAATTTCCGAAACACCCAAAAGAGCTACACCGGCTGGTGAATTATCTATTGCCAATTGAGAAATAACGTACGACATGTTCTTTAACTTGGCATTGTATTTCATACTGCCCCACTTATTGGCTCCATTAGGCAGGTATTCGGCATCGTTGTTTTCGTTATCGATGGTGTCGAACAAGTTTTCAAGATTATAAAAACCAACGGCACTGAGTTGAACTTTTACATTTTTAGTTTCTGAAGATTGCCTGGCTACATCTTTTTTTGGCGAACAGGACATAGCAACAGTCAGTGCCAATACAAGGGCAAACGCTGTTTTGAACCTTAATTTTATTACTTTCATTTGATTTTGATTTTTTAATTAAGCTTTTTTTGAATACTTTGATTCGGACATAAATTAAATGGGGCAACAAAAGTGAGAAAAAAATACGAGAGAAAAAAACAATGTTTGTAAATTAATTGTATTTTTATGATACTAATGTACTAAAATCTATTCATTCGATACTGTCTCAATTTTTAGTGGAACGCATTTAACGCTGATTTCAGGGTCTTATTGGCGAAACAATAGATCATTAGATAACGTTTTCTTAATAAAGTGGAGACAAAAGCAAATCACTGCATTTCAACAGAAAGATCGACGGAGGTTTACATAAGTTCAACAAAATGACAGTAAATTGCATAGAAATCGAAAAATTAAATAAAAAGTTGATACTTAATCGGCAAAAAGTTGCTAAATTGCACGCCCTTTTTTCGGGTAGAGGAAAGTGAAGCTTAAAAATCAAAATAAATAAATTACAATCATTAGTATGAGAAAACTTTCGTTGATACTTTTAGTATCTGTAATGGCGGTTACGAGTGCTTTGGCTCAAACAAAAGTCAAAGGAATAGTGAAAATTGCCGGAAGTGAAGATCCTCTTCAGGGGGTAAAAATCACCTTGCTTCAGCAAAATATTTCATCGCAAACCAATGCCAAAGGAGAATTTTTATTAAGTTATATCGAATCGGGAGATGAAGAAATAAGCATTTCGAAACAAGGTTATTTTCAGCAGATAAAACTTGTAAAACTCGCAAAAGACACTGAAACCGACCTTGGAGTTATATATTTACAGGCCGATACACAGCTTGAGTTGAAACAAGAGGTTGTAATGCAGCTGAGCGAAAGCTCGTTAGAAAACGAAAGCAGTGTGCAGAGTGGAGAAGGTTCGTTCTTTTCGAAAAACGATGTTTATCTTTCGCAAACAAGTTATTCGTTCAGTGCTATGCGCTTCCGTACCCGCGGTTACGATAACAAATACGAATCAACCTATATCAACGGAGTTCATTTTGTCGATTCCGAAAGAGGAGGTTTCAATTACTCATCATTAGGTGGATTGAACAATGCTTTCCGTAACAAAGACATTACCTACGGATATTCCCCTAATACATTTGCTTATGGTAATCTAGGAAATAATACAAATGTCACCGCCAACGCGAGCGCATTTGCCACAGGCTCTCATGCAAACATAGCCCTTTCCAATCGGGCTTACAGGCTGCGTGGGCAATTTACGCACGCTACCGGAATGCAGAACAATGGTTGGGCTTTCGCCGTTTCAGGGGTAGTTCGTTGGGCGGATGATGAAGGTATTCTGAAAAGTAATGTAGATGGAAACTTTTATAATTCGGGAGGTTTATTCCTTTCGGCCGAAAAGAAAATAAATGACAAACATAGTCTATCGTTGATTGCTTTTGGAGCTCCCACGCGCCGGGCAGGTCAATCGGCAGTTACCAAAGAAACACACGATTTGGTAGGCGGTTCGGTATATTACAATCCTTATTGGGGTTATCAGAACGGCAAAATCCGGAACTCGAGAATCGTTGAATCTTTCGATCCTACTGCTATTCTCTCGCACCAATGGAAAATAAGCGAAACGCAACGCCTGCGTACAGGTTTAGGTTTTCATCACAGCTGGTATAGTAACTCTGCTTTTTCGTACGATGGTTTGAATCCGGGGCCTGAATATTATCGCAATATGCCAAGCTTTATTACCGATGATGATGTTATGCGCGAAAAATCGACAAATCTGTGGAAAACGGATGAGTACACACGCCAGACTAAATGGGATGAAATTTACAGAGCCAACAAGCTCAATAACGATGACAACCCTAACGGACAGGCGCGATACATTTTGGAACGCAGACACAACGACCTGATGGAAACAATATTAAATTCGGTGTACACCAATCAGTTCAACAAAAATTTAAAACTTACTGCTGGTGTTGAAGCCCGTGTGTCAAAAGGAATGCATTATGTAACAATTGATGATATGTTGGGCGCCAACCAATACATCGATAAAGATACTTATGCCGAACGCGATTTGGTGGGTGGTACATTGCAGGATGCCGATCCTCGTATCATAGAGAATGATATCAACGATCCTGATAAAATTAAAGGTAAAGGAGACGTTATTCGCTACAATTATGATATGAACGTTACAACTGCCAATGCATTTGCGCAGGCCGAATGGAAAACATCGCAATTTAGTGTTTTTGCAGGAGCGAAGGCAACATACACACAGTTTTACCGTTTTGGTCATATGGAGAACGGACGTGCATGGTACCTCAGCGAAGTGAAAGGCCAGGATGTGAATTCGTATGGAAAAAGCCAAACCTGGTATTTTACAGATCCTTCGGTAAAAGCAGGTTTTACATATAATATCGATAACCGTAGTGTCTTATCGGCAAATGTGCTTGCCGAAACCAGAGCGCCGCTTGTGCAGGATGCTTATGTGTCGGAACGTATAAAGGATGTGCTTGTTAAGAACCTGACCGGCGAAAAAATTCTTTCTTACGATTTAAGTTATTCATTCAATTACAGGGTGATCCGTGGACGTGTAAGCGGTTTCCGCACACATGTGAACGATGCAGTTGAAAAACTTGGTTACTATGATGATGAATATCGTACTTTTATCAATCACCTTTTGAGTGGAGTAAACAAAATTTACCAGGGAGTGGAAGTAGGCCTTTCGATACCTATCAATTCAATGTTTACAGTATCGACAGCCGGTACTTATGCCGACTATCGTTACACCGACAATGCTACAGGTATCAAGAGTTACGAAAACGGAGCCGTTGACGATATTACAGAAAAAGTGTTGATCGATGGATTACACATTAGCTCAGGGCCTCAGTTGGCAGCTAACATTACGCTCGACTTCTTTTATAAACTTTGGTTTGCCGATATTACCTTAAATTATTACGACAATAATTATCTTGATTTTGCTCCGAACCGTTTTACCGAGAGCAACCAACAAACCCTGAAAACCTATCCCGATCTTTACGAAAAACTGGGAAAACAGGAAAAGTTGCAGGGTGGTTTTATGCTCGATGCTTCGGTGGGTAAACTTATTTATCTGAAAAACAGAAATTCATTGAATTTCAATTTAAGTGTGAGCAATGTATTGAACAATACAAACATGATTACCGGTGGATATCAGCAGGCACGTATTCCAATCAGTAGTGGAGCTATCAATCCTAAAGGCGCCGATTGGTTCCCTAACAAATACTATTATGCTTGGGGTCTTAATTTATTTTTCCATGTTGGGTATAAATTTTAATAAAGTAATAAAGAAGAATTACAGATATGAAAAGTACATTTAAAATATCAGTTGCAGCGGCTGCACTATTTGCTTTTGTAGGTTGCACACAATATAATATGGAACCGGAATCGGGCGCGTCGCAAGGGGTAAAAATAAACTCTACAATCACAGTTTCCGAATTGAGATCGACTTATATGAAATCAGCCGAACTTTTTTCGGCTGATAGAATCACTGCCGACAAGCAACTTGTTATCAACGGTATTGTTACAAGCACCGACATCGAAGGTAATGTGTATAAATACATAGCCGTGAAAGAAGAAACACCCAACGGCCAATCCATTCGTGTTTCGGTGGATGCTTCCGGCATATCGGGACTTTATCCTATCGGTCAGCGCGTTTCGGTTATTATGAACGATTTGTGTATTGGTAAATATGGCGATAGTCCGCAGGTAGGTATTTATTATACACGCCCCAAGGATGGTCGTATTTCTCCGGGAGCCATTCCTATGGAAATAGCGCGTAAACATATTATTGCTTACGGCGAACCGGAACCTGAAGCAGTGGTGGCCGACACAATGACGATAGCTCAAATTAATGCTGCACCCCGCGAAACGATGCATTATCGCCTTGTTTGCATTAAAAACGTATGGTTTACAGGCAAAGGTTATGATTTTGGGAAACCTGCAACAATTGCCGATAACCTGAAGATTTTTGCTCCAACAACAAATGGTATTGGTTATCCTCAATCACGCGAAATACAGGATGGAACAGGTAGCGCTGCTGTTGCTACCAGCGAGTATGCACGCTTTGCACAACAAAGGCTTCCGGCTGCTACCTACAAAGGAAACATCACGGTACTCGTGAGCTGGTTCAAGGACAAAGCAACAACTGCCGGTAATTATCAGCTTACCATTCGTACCTTGGATGACTTGGGCACGGGGTTTGATGGTTACCTGAGCTCGATCAATTATACAAGACAATAAAAAAAGATCATTATTAATAAATTAAGAGAAGACAATTATGAAAAAAACAAAATTTTTAGCATTCATGCTCATTGCTTTTGCACTGGGGTTTTCTGCATGTTCTAATGTAAACGAACCAGAACCTGATCCGGATACGAGCATTACATTACCCTATTCTGAAACCTTTGAAACTAATCTTGGCAAGTTTACTACACAGAGTGTTAGTGGCGATCAGGTGTGGGCATACGATACGCATAAATATGCTATGATTACAGGATATGTGGCTACTGTAAACAATGCCAACGAAGACTGGCTTATTTCTCCCGAAATTAGTTTAGTAGGTGTAACTGCGGCTAAACTTTCTTTCGATCATGTTGCCCGTTATTTTGCCGACGTAAAAAACGAAGCTACCATTTGGGTGTCTTCTAATTATGTGACAGGGCTTCCTTCAACAGCCACATGGACACAGTTGCCCACCAAAGCATTTGTAAATGCTGCTGACTGGACGCTGACTTCATCGGGCGAAATTAGTTTAACTGCTTATGCAGGTAAAAAAATCAAAATTGCATTTAAATATATCTCAACAGCTACAAAAGCCGGAACCTGGGAATTGAAAAACTTCAAGGTGGAAGCTGGTGAAGCTACAGTTGAGCCAGATCCTACTGTAACAGGCGACGGAACTAAAACCAAACCTTATTCGGTAGCCGATGTGATGATTTTAAACCCGACAAGTACTACCGAAGCCGTGAAAACCGGTGTTTGGACCAAAGGATTTATTGTAGGATATTATAACAGTACTCCAAATCCTGCTATCGTAGAAGCAACTGCTCCATTTACCGATGACGTAAATATAATGCTCGCTGCAAGCGCTACCGAAACGGACAAAACCAAAATGTTGTCGATCCAATTACCTGCCGGAGCTGTACGCACTGCTTTAGGACTTAAAACAACTCCAGCTAACTTTGGAAAAGAGATTTTGGTTTATGGCGATATAATGAAGTACAATACTTTCCCCGGAGTTAAAAACGCAAGTGCTTACTGGTTTGTTGCTGCCAATACAGGCATCGAACCTCCTGCAGCTGGTGATTTTGGTGTTCCCGAAATGTCGATTGCCGACTTAAGAGCTCAATGGACAGGCGCTATGAAAACGATTACCGACAAAAAGAAAATTGTGGGTGTTGTGATTACCGATCTTGTGGGTGGAAACAGCGGTTCGCTGAAAAACCTTACAATTGCTTCGGCCGATAATTCGGCAGGTATTATGGTTCGACTTACTGCTGACAACACCACCTATAATATGGGCGATAAAATTGAAATTGCATTGGAAGGTCTTGAACTAAACCAATATGGATTGGCAATTCAGCTGAACAATGTACCGAATTTAAAGACTCGTAAAATTGCCTCTGATATCGTTGTTACTCCTAAAGCAACAACAATTGCCGACATACGTGCCAACTATGCTTCCTACGAATCGAGATTGGTAACTGTTAGCGGAACGCTCACATCTGCTGCTGGCGGAACATGGTATTCGGGTACAGCTGCAGGTCAGAATAATAAAATAACAAGCGGCACCGATGAACTTGTGGTGTATGTTACAAAATATGCTACATTTAAAGCAGAAACAATTCCTACCGGAGTAAAATCGGTGACAGGAATTGTCGGTCAGTACTCTACTGCAACGGCTGCTACCTATCAACTTATTGTTCGCAATTTGAACGATGTGAAATAAAACTGATCGTTTTCAGATAAAAGGAACTCCCGTTTGAAGCTATTCAAACGGGAGTTTTTTATGTACTTATATAGTGCTTGTAAATCTAATTTGCTCAGATTATTTACTGTGCACAATTAACGATAAAAAAGCAAACAAAACAAAGACTCCCAGCTGAATATCCAGTCGGGAGTCTTTGTTTGTATATAAGTTTTGTATAACTTTTTATGCGGTAATTACAGCAGGTATTGTTCGCTGATTGATTTATGTTCCTGAACGCGGAAAATAGTATCGGCAAACATATCGGCAATCGTCAGAATTCTTACTTTCGAACATCTGCCGCAATCGAAAGGAATAGAATCGGTAAAGGCAATTTCGGTAAGCGACGAGCCCATGATATTATCGATGGCTGCTCCCGACATTACACCATGTGAAACAATGGCCCTTACACTGTCGGCGCCGTTGTCCATAATCAGGTTGGCGGCTTTGCAAAGCGTTCCTGCCGTATCGGCCATATCGTCCACTATAATTACATCTTTCCCTTTTACATCCCCGATAATACGCATTTCGCTCACAATATTTGCTTTTTCACGGGTTTTGTGTCCCAGCACCATAGGTACATCCAAGTGCTTGGCGTACGATCCGGCACGTTTTGTTCCACCCACATCCGGCGAAGCGATCACAAGATTTTTAAGCTTCAGCGATTTAATGTAAGGTACAAAAATGGTAGAAGCATACAGGTGATCCACCGGAATGTTGAAAAATCCCTGGATCTGGTCGGCGTGGAGATCCATGGTGATAATACGGTCCACACCTGCCACACTGAGCATGTCGGCTATTAATTTAGCACCTATTGATACACGTGGTTTGTCCTTCCTGTCCTGTCGCGCCCATCCATAATAAGGAATTACGGCAATCACCTTGTAGGCCGATGCTCTTTTGGCTGCATCAATCATCAATAGTAATTCCATTAAATTGTCGGAGTTGGGGAAAGTGGATTGAACCAAATAAATGTATTGTCCGCGAATTGATTCTTCGAAAGAAACCGAAAACTCTCCGTCGGAGAAGTGCTCGATTTTCATCTTTCCAAGCGGACAATCTAAACTTTTACAGATTTTTTCGGCTAAGTATCTGCTGTTTGTGCCTGAAAAAATCTTGAAAGGAGCATTAGATGCTGTCATAGAATGGATCTGTTTTTAGTTTTACAGAATTTTCTGCAAAAGTACGGAAATATATTTTAAAATGTAATAGAAAAAAACCTAAAAGTTGAATGAATATTTATTGGTATAAATATGCGGTAAAAATATCCCCGTTAGCTGAAGCCGAAAGTGCTCCGGTCCTTCGAAAATGAAGCACTTTCTTCCCGTTCTTGACTCCCGTTTTGAATGTTCCGCAAACGTTTGTAATCAAATATTGCATATTTCTAATCGCATGGAATTTATATTTGTATAAATAAAAGTACTTTTGATTTACGTTTCTAAGGTTAATCTTATAATTGACTAAAATACAACACGCTATGAAGATACACTTTAAAATATCCTATTTCACTCAGTGGGGCCAGCGCTTGCTGATTTCGGGTAATCTGCCTGAACTTGGTAATGGCGAACTATCAAAATCCTTATCGCTTCAATATAAAAATGGCGGCGACTGGGTGGGCGAAATAGATGTAAAGCTAAACACCAACGAGCCCTTCAATTTCAAATATAAATACATTATATTCAACGAAAAAAACGCTCAATATACGCATGAATGTGGCGATGACAGAAATATTGACATCGATAAACCTGTGGCAGATCATTTTTTCTGTTTCGATCAGTGGAACTCGCCTGTTTTTATCGAAAATACTTTCCTTACAGCTCCGTTTGCCCAAGTCCTGTTGCGCGACGAACATGAAGCAGAATCGCCTGCCGAAAACTCGAAATATACGCATATCTTCAGGGTAAAAGCGCCGCTTATTCCCCGCAATCAGTCGATTTGTGTAGTGGGCAACAGCAAAAGCATGGGCGAGTGGTCTACTGCTCATCCTGTGCTGCTCCGAAAAACAAATGATGGTTATTGGCAAACCGAAATTGACCTGAGCAAGGCGCAGGGAGATACCCATTATAAATACGGACTTTACGATCCTGAAGACAAAAAATTCTGTTATTTTGAATCGGGTGCGGATAGAGTGGCGCCTAACCTCAATTCGAAAAAGACAGTGGTTCATCTCGACGATGGTTTTGTGCGCCTGCAGCC
>Ga0209373_10001780_pt1 | contig 23951 bp, 20 predicted proteins | sample Higcelweek5metaG_FD_187173 | JGI IMG/M metagenome (GOLD analysis project Ga0209373, IMG submission 187173) | Freshwater pond sediment microbial communities from the University of Edinburgh, under environmental carbon perturbations - High... | ecosystem: Environmental > Aquatic > Freshwater >... | reverse complement strand
TGTATTAAGTGTCTTCAGAAGAGAATAACCGGTTCCGGGACCGGACCTAACATTTAATTCACCCTTGGCGTAATAGGTTCCGGATGCTGCTGTTTCCGTAATTACCGGCTTGGGCGTCGGTGTCGGAGTCGGTTTGGGTGTCGGCGTTGGTGTTGCAATAAAAGATGTAGTCACAAACTCAGACAACAAATAACCTTCACTCAGATCCTCCATTTGAATTCTTGTCCAGGAAGATCCAATACCCACTCGTGTAACACGATCCGAGTATGCTACTGTAGCAACAAGTTCGCCGGATGCTGACGGTGTTGATCTTACGTTAGCTTCACTGACACAAATATAGACAGTTGAATTATCCAAAACAAATTCGGAGAGTGCCAGAAGTTCAACTGGAGTCCCGTCCTGAGCATTCTGTTCGACGATTTGAAATGTATTCGAAATAACGGATTTCCCGACATTTGAATCGGGTGAATAAATGCTGGGCTGCGTTGTGGTCTCAACGACTACTTCTTCGGAATCATCACTTCTTGCGCTCAACAATTCAATATCCATGTCGATCTCGGCATAGTCAGTTGCCATTGCGTTGAGCCCTGCAGGAACCTGAAGCGCTATATCGGACGATGTTCCAACGCTGAAAAGCGGAAGAACAGCCGTTATTAATAAGGCCCCCATCATAACCGACAATATCTGAACGATCGTCCACGGAGTAAATTTACTTCGTGACCTCCTGCTTTTAATTACCGAAGATTTTCTGCTACTTTTCACATAGCCTCCATTTTCTCAAACAAATTTTCCCGGGAGGTAGAACCTCAATACCGAAAAGATTTTACATTGTCATTATATCTCTTTTACACCGTTCCATAAAGGTTTGCCCCAAAATTGTAACATTTGAGAAAGTTACAATCATTACAAGTCAACTTAAATTCATCATAAATCGGCGTATAGCACGATGAAAAGGACCTTTTGAGATATCTCAAAAGGTCCTTACTTAATGAATGAATTGTGAACGATTTGGGGCATTGACTATTCTTTTTCGGATTTCTCCGCTTCGTCCGGTACTGTATCAACTACTTCTGTAACTACTTCTTCCACTGCAGAAACCGGTTCGGATACTTCGGCAACTGCTTCCTCAACTACAGCAACATCCTCGGTTACAGCAGATTCGGAAACCGTTTCCGCAAGAATCTCTTCTTCACTGCGAATCGGATCAATCGGTTCCACTTCCTTAATGCTGATGCTGATTCTTCTGGATTCATTACTGACATCCAGAACTCTTGCTACAATCTCCATACCCTCGGACAAAACATCATCCGGCTTACTGAGACGAACATTTGAAATCTGAGATACGTGGCAGAGTGCATCCAAGCCAGGCTCAAGCTCAATAAATGCGCCAAACTGGAACATGCGAACAACTTTGCCGTGTACAATTGATCCGATCGGAAAACGCTCTTCGATATTATGGTAAGGATCGTCTTCAGGTTTCTTGTAGCCAAGAGATATACGCTTCTTTTCAGGATCGAAATCCTTAACATAAACGTGAATCTTCTGCCCGACAGAAACAACTTCCGACGGATGACGGATACGATTCCAGGACAATTCCGAAACATGAACCAATCCGTCTACGCCGCCAATATCAACAAATGCGCCAAAATCCGTAAGGCTTCTGACAACACCGTCATATTCCGCGCCGGGTTCTATAATGGACCAGACTTCTCCGGCCTTTTCTCTGCGAAGATTGTTAAGCAGCGCTCTGCGAGAGCCTGAAACACGAAGACGACGCTTATCCGGATCATACTGTGTGATCAGAATCTCAAGATTCTTCCCCTTATAAGAGTCCAAATCGTCGATTGTGACAAGGTCGAGTTGCGTCCGGTGAATGTAAATATCCACGCCGCCGAAATTAGCGATCACTCCGTCTTTTACAACGTTGGTAACCTTAACGGTAACGGGAATCTTGTTCTCGTAAGCTTCTTCCACCTGAGCTTTATACTTTCCGAAATCGACATGCGCCTTGGAAAGCAAAATTTCTTTGCCCATATCGGAATTCCGGACACTACGAACATAAACCTCGATCTCCTCATGGGCTTCGATCGCGGCTTCCAGATCAAAATCGGGGTCACTGGAAAATTCATGACGGGGAATCCTTCCTTCGGATTTGTCATGAACATCGACATAAACGAATTCATTATCCGCGGAAGTAATTGCCCCCCTTACGGTAGCATTCTTCCTGAGTTGTGGAATGTTGTCGACATAATCACCAAAATTGAAGTCGGACTGTTCCTGATTGGCCGTAGCCTGGTTCTCACTCATGGTTCGGATAACCTCCCTGATAATACTATCTGGCGTTGACGCACCCGCGGTGACTCCGATCTGAATACTATCCGATCGAAAATCCAGTCCGGGAAGGATTTGTTTAAGATCCTTCTCGTCGCCGAGGAGAAACGTTGCCGCACAACGACTTTTGCAAACATCAAAGAGCTTCATGGTGTTCGAACTCTTCCCGGATCCGATGACAAACATAAAATCCGAATGGTCCGCTAATACAGAAGCTTCCTGTTGCCTTTTTTCAGTCGTACTACATATTGTATCAAAAATCTGTTCGTTTGCAATTTTATTCTTGACAATTTCCCTAATTTTCTTAAATTCTTCTGCGGAAAACGTGGTTTGTGCCAATAATACAGCGTCAACACGGTCTAAGTCTATCTTCTCAAGCTCATCGGCGCTGCCGATGACGTGAACTTTGCCGCTTGCCTCACCGCATATTCCGATTACTTCCGGGTGACCTTCCGCTCCGGCAATCAAAATTGTTTTGCCGTTCTCATCCGCTTCCTTGACCAACCTATGAATTTTGCTGACAAATGGACACGTGCAATCGACCAGATCACACTGCTTATTTTTGATAGCATCCCGGGTATATGTAGGGATTCCGTGAGTGCGGATAATAACCGTACTTCCGGGAAGAATATCCTCGACCTTATCGACTAAAATAATTCCTTTATTTAGTAGATCGTTAACGACCGCCTCGTTGTGCGTAATTTCTCCGAACATATAGGTGGGCATTTTTCGATCCGGGTTTTGAAGAACTGCATAGGCGGCTTTCACTGCCTGATCTACTCCAAAACAGAAACCCGAAGAATTGGCTAACACAATTTTCATTAGTTGCTTCCCTTGCTTGCTTCTTCTGCCGTTAATTCAGGCGGAAGACACTCCAGGAGCTTCTCAAACGTCTGTTCCTGAGTATTAAAGGTTGTATCAATTACGATCGCGTCAGCGGTCCTGACAAGCGGCGCAAACGCCCTCGTCGAATCCTGATGATCCCGATATTTGATGTCAGCGAGTACTTCCTCATAGGTTTGATTGGTAATTCCACGGGCATTCAGCTCTTCAAAACGCCTTACAGCTCTCTCCTCCGGATCTGCGTTGAGAAAAAACTTATATTTAGCTTCCGGAAAAACATTGCTTCCTATATCTCTGCCGTCAAGAACCACATTCTTGTCTCCTGCAATCGCCCGCTGCATCTCAACCATCTTCTCCCGGACTGAACGCAGACTCGAGATGTCGGAAGCCGCAACAGAAACACCGGGCATGCGTATTTTGTCAGACACGTCTGTGCCGTCTAAAAAAACATGCTGTATTCCGTTTTCATAAAGCATGTCGATTCGGATATCCTTAAGCATTTCGATAACTGCCGCTTCGTCCTTCGGCGATATTTGCAGTTCAAGAGCCTTAAGTCCGCATGCCCTATACATCGCTCCGGTATCCAGATACAAAATCCCGAGTTTTCGGGAAACGGCTTTTGCAAGGGTGCTTTTTCCGGATCCGGACGGACCGTCTATGGCTATCTGAAAGTGATTCATGTTACGCTCCTTCAAACGACTCGATGGCCGAGACCGATGGATATTTCGTTCAAGTGCAGAAGTCCGATTCCGAAAAACATGCAGACGCTGATATGGTCATCGTAACGTGCAATGCCGATTTTCCCGCCGACATTGAGCCCGATTGCTTTTGACATGATTTGCGAAATCGCTTCCCGCGCGGCGCCTGCAAGCGCCCCTTCTTCATTATGGGTACTTTGAATAATGCCTTCGCGCTGTGCAGCCACAATACAACGCTCGATTATCTTGGAGACAGAAGAAATAAATTCTCCTCCGAAATCTGCGGCAGCGGAGCGAATGTTTTTTTCGAGTAAATAGGCCTTAAGTTCCGTCTCTTCTTCTCTGGTCGCTGTCAGAGCGATCCGGACCGCCGCAGATGCGGTTAATTTGCTGTCGGCAACCAATTCTTTCATACAGAAAACCTCTTATTCATTTACTTTAAATCAAGCTCACTTACCGGTAAAACGATGTTACGGTCTTTGCCGGTGTCGTAAACTTTGTACTCATCCCAGAGATTTTCAAGCGCCTCGAATGTCTTCTCTATATGGTCCCGTCTGTGAATTCCAACCGCTACAATCAGCGCATTGATTAATGAAAGCGGAGCGATCAGAGAATCAACGAAGGAAGCCATGTCCGATCGGGCAAATAAAGCAACGTCCGCCTGCTCAGAAAGCATTGTATCCGCTTTGTCCGTGATAACAAGGACAGTCGCGCCTCTTTGTTTTGCATATTGCATGGATTGGATTGTTCTCGATGAGTATCTCGGAAAACTGATTCCGATCATCAAGTCCCCCGGCCCGATCGGCAAAATCTGCTCAAACACTTCATTTGCACTGTTGCTGTGGATATGACGAACATCATCGAAAAGCAACGTAAAATAAAAATGCATAAATGATGAAAGCGGCGAAGAACTGCGAAGTCCCATCAGATATATTTTCTTGGCGCCCAGTATCAACTGAACCGCCTTGCTGAAAGCATCCGAATCCACTAATTCTCCGGTAATTTTCAAATTCTCGATGTCGGTCTGTATGATTGAATGGAGCACCTGTGCATCCCCGGTAAAACGCTTTGAGGCGTTTAAGCGCTGCAGGTATGTAAGTTTAACCTTAAGTTCCTCCTGAAGAAGCTTCTGAAAATGAGGATATCCCTCATATCCCAGCTCCATTGTGAACCGTACAACAGTTGACTCACTGACACCGGTGTTTTCACCGATCTTAGCTGCGGTCATATATGCAGCCCGTTCATAATCCGAAAGGATAAACCGGGCTATCGCTTTCTGACCCTTGCTCATCTTGGGCATTTCCGCTTCAATTTTCTCGACAAGGCTCAAATATTTGGAATCTGTCTGCTCCGGATTATCAGAATTCATGAAATCAATCCTCCAATGCCGCATATGCAAGTCAATATATCCCAATTATACACATTTATTAGTCTTGAAACGCAAAAATGAAAGTTTCCGCTTGAAAACTTTCATTTTAATTTGCGCTACCCTGAATTTAATCAGACAGGCTGAAACGCTTGATCAATGCTTCCGACTTTATCGTCGATACCGTGAATTCTTGCTCTTCTCTCTTTGAAAAACTTCTCGGCAACTTGCGGGAACATTGCCCATGTAAGCACGTCCTCTTCCTGCTCGAGATACTCAGCCATCTGAGAACGAACGTTATCAAGTTCTTTTTCGATTGCATCCGCAGGACGTCCGGTAATCTGTTTTTCGTCTCCAAGAATCTTCTTGAGGATTTCATTGCCGATCGGGGCCGGAGTTTTGCCGTATTCACCCTTAACCAGGGCTTTTGATTCTTTAGGTACCAGTTTGTATCTTTCGCCCATAATTACGTTCATAACGGCCTGTGTTCCGACAATTTGTGATGACGGCGTTACGAGCGGCGGGAATCCGAAATCTTCGCGAACTCTGGGAACCTCGTTCAATACTTCGTTCAGTTGATCTTCTTTTCCTGCCTGCTTCAACTGAGAAACAAGATTACTCAGCATGCCTCCGGGAACCTGGTATTTGAGCGCATTAACGTCAACACCCAGAACCTTCGGGTCCAGAAGACCGGACGCAAGGTACTTCTCGCGTAGCGTTACTGCATACGAGGATATCTTTGAAAGAAGGTTCAGATCCAAACCGGTGTCATAATTTGATCCGTGCAAGGCGGCAACGATCGGTTCGGTAGCCGGTTGTGATGTTCCGAGTGCCAGCGGTGACAGCGCGCAGTCAACGATATCCACGCCCGCTTCGATTGCTTTTAGATAAGTCATCGATCCTGAACCCGATGTATAGTGTGTGTGCAGTTCAACCGGTAACTTCGTTGCCTTCTTTATCGTTGTAATTAAGTCAAAAGCCTCGTACGGAAGAAGCAATCCGGACATATCCTTAATGCAAATTGAATCTGCACCCATGGATTCCAATCGCTTGGCTTCTTCGGCAAAAAGTTTACTAGAATGAAAAGGACTGGTTGTGTAGGCAATCGCAGCCTGAGCATGTCCGCCTTCTTTTTTGCAGGCTTTCATGGCCCGCTCTATATTCCGGTAATCATTAAGCGCATCGAAAATGCGGATAATATCAATTCCGTTAGCAACGGATTTTTGAACAAAATAATCCACGACATCGTCGGCGTAATGCTTGTATCCGAGTAGGTTTTGTCCGCGCAGAAGCATTTGAAGTTTTGTATTCGGGCAGGCTGCGCGAATTTTTCTCAGGCGGTCCCAAGGGTCTTCGTTTAAAAAGCGGACGCATGCGTCAAATGTTGCGCCGCCCCAGCACTCCAGGGCGTTGTACCCGACCTTATCGAGGTCGGCAAGCATCGGCTCCATTTCAGCAAATGTCATTCTTGTGGCAATGAGCGATTGATGCGCATCGCGCAGAATTGTTTCAGTTATCTTAGCCATATTATCCTCCGATATTCTGTCATGAGAAAGAAACGAGGGGATCGCCGGCATTAACAACGGATCCCTTCTGTACATACACTCCGGCAATGACACCATCGTGATGCGCAACAATTTCATTTTCCATCTTCATTGCTTCTAAAATCAGCAGTACTTCACCTTTGCGGACACTCTGACCGGCTTTAACAACCACAGAAAGAATCGTTCCGGGCATCGGTGCGGGAAGTGCTTCGCCGGATACGGCAGCTGCCGGAGCAGCTGAAGGCGCAGGAGCGGCGGCCGGAGCGGGTGTAGCAGCGGGTGCAACAGGAGCGGCTACCTGAACCGGAGAAGAAGTCTGAACAGGTGCACCCTGACCGATATCTTCAACTTCAACTTCATAAGCTTTTCCTTCAACGGTAATTCTGTATTTCTTTGACATTTTTTTATCCTCCGTCTGTATTTGATGCTATTTTTAAGAAAGCGGTCTGGAACAAAGCAGAATGTCTAATGCACTGATTAAGCGAGGGCGTGTCGCGGAAGGAACGATGATTTCGTCCACCTGTCCGAGGGAAGCCGCTATTTCAGCGTTTCCGATCTGATCACGGTAATCCGATACAAGCTTTTCACGTGCTTCAATCGGGTTCTCGCTACCGGATATCTTTTCACGAAACAGTATATGCGCAGCAGCATCCGCAGACAATACCGAAACTTCTGCGGTAGGCCATGCATAGACAATATCCGCACCGAGCATTTTGCTGTTGAGGCATAAATAAGCGGTTCCTATCGCTTTTCCTGCAAGAATACCGATTCTCGGTGTTGAGGAGGAAGCAAAGGCGTCAATCAATTCAGCAGCATCTTCGAGAACAGATGAGTTCTCTGTCTTGCTGCCGAGTTCAAACCCTTCCGAGTTTGTAAGCGTAACCATTGGAATCATGAAAGAATCGCAGAAACGGGCAAACTTCGCCGCTTTTTTGACACCTTCCGACGTCATTCGTTGTGCTTCATTTCCGATAAACCCGACGGTCACTCCATCCAGTTTCCCGAGAGCGATAAAAATATCCTTGCCATAATCCGAGCCAATCTCAATCAGTTGATTACGGTCCGAAATTTCCTTAAAAACCGCATCCGCAAGAACCGGGCTCGTGTCGGATTCGGACGCTATTTTGTTCAGCGTCTCGGATACTCTATTTGGATCATCGTTACTTAACTCGCGGACAACAGACGGATATTCTCCGGATGCAACCGGGATATACTCCAGAACCTGACGAATCTTATCCAAACAGGCATCTTCAGTCGGAAGAATAAATGTGGCCAGACCGGTCTTACGGTGCGTCTCTGCAGAACCGATATTATCCGGTGTCACATTCACTCCGTCTGCAATTGCAGACAGTGACGGGCTGTTAATATACATGCCCGATTTCTTTTCGATCATGAAAAGGAAATCTGCTTTTGCGGCGGCAATGGCAAGTCCGCCGGGACACTGTCCCATAATTGCGGAAAGCACGGGAATCAGGCCCTTCGCTTCATTCAGCGCATACAGAACAGCTCCGAGGCCTTCCAGCGCAAGAACGCCTTCTTCGATTCTCGCTCCGCCTGAACTGAATAAGGCAACGAATGGCGCATTTGAATCGATCGCCATTTCAATTGACTTTACAATTTTCATTGAATGCGAGCGCCCCATCGATCCTCCGTAAACGTCCGGATCCTGAGCGGCTGCAAAAACGAGGCGACCGTCGATTGTGCCATATCCGGTCACAACTCCGTCTCCCTCGACCGGTGCCCTGTCAAAGGCGTCCGAGAACGGTCTGGAAACCACCTTACTGTCCAGGCTTACGAAACTGTCTGGGTCAAAAAGCATTGATAGCCATTGATCGCAAAGTTTATCCCGACGCAATCCAGTCGGCTCGCCGGCAATTTTATCCAAAAAAGCCGCCATTTTCTCCGAAGAGTTCATCCAATCACCTCTTTCTAATTTATGTCAGCCATATCAGCTTGCACAAAAACTCAACTATTTTCGTCCGTACTCCGGACCATCTGTTCCGCCGGTAAATTATCAATTGACATTTGTCTGGTGTCCTTCGATCCTGCGGCCTGCTCGAGAGATTCTTCCAAATCTCTGATCGTACTATACATCATCAGATCCAGTGCGGGCATTTCCGAAACCGACTCAATTCCGAACTCCATCAGAAACTGCTTTGATGTCTCGAAAAGCGCCGGTCTGCCGGGCGCATCGAGTGTCCCGCATTCTTCGATCCAGCCACGCTCAAGGAGCCTGGAAACGATACTGTCGCTGCTTACACCGCGAACCGACTCCACCTGCGCACGGGTGACCGGCTGATTATAGGCGATGACGGCGAGCGTCTCATACGTTGCCTGCGACATTGGCGGCCTGCTTCTTGGCTGGAAATAGCGTTCAAGCACCGATTTCATCTGCGGCTTCGTGCACATCACATACTCATCTTCGAGTCTGCGTATCATCAGTCCGCCCCAGGGATTATTCTCATACTCTGATGAGATCTTTTCGAGCGTCTTTACGATGACTTCTCTGTCAATTTCCGTTATTTCCACCAGACGATTCAGGGACACCGGATCGCCGGATGCAAAAAGGATCGCTTCCAACACGGCCGGCAACTCCTGAATGGTCAGTGCAAATTCACTTATAATACGATCCGCCATTAGGAATTGTACTCCTTCTGCGTTTTTTGAGGCACCTTCGAGTACATACGGGATTCCTTTCTCGTGTGCTCCTCTTTCTGTGAAAGAAGGATCACGTCAAACGGACTCTCCTGATCTGCCGAGATCTGGTTGCTGCGCAGCAGTTCCAGAACTGCAAGAAACCCAACGACCTTATCCATTTTACTTGTTTCCGATGCCGGAAACATTTCATGGAAAAACATTTTCCCCTTCTCAAGGAGTTTTTGCCATACGATTTTCATTTTATCACGAATTGATATCTTATCGCGCTTCAAAATATGCGTTATTTTTGAAGAAAGATCTGCAAATCGAACCGAATTGCGATTACAAACCGATGAGATCGCCCTAGTGAAACATTCCGGTTCAAATTCTGCAGGTACGGGCGCTACGGAAATCCGTTGTGAACCGGGTGTAGACGGCAGTTTGAACACACAGTTTGAATAGGTTTTATACCTCTCGCGGAGATCCTGAGCCAGGACCTTGCATCTTCTATACTGTAAAAGACGGATGACCAGTTCTTCACGGGGATCCTCTTCATCATCCGTGGCCATTAGTGCTTTTCGACCCGGCAGGAGCATTCTGGACTTAATATGTACTAGCGTTGCCGCCATGACCAGAAAATCTGAAGCGATTTCCATGTCAAGCGTCTTCATGTCACCGAGAAATGTCATGTATTGATCCGTGATCTCCGCAATCGGAATGTCATAGATATCGATATCGTTTTTTTCGATCAGGTGAAAAAGAAGATCTAACGGACCTTCAAACTGCCTGATTTTCAAATCAGGAGCTTTGTGTGCCGCTCTGAACGATTCCCCTTCTCTTCCGGCCTCACCAAACACGCTAAACTCCGATCCGAACGGCTTCCCTGACTTCCGCCATGGTTGCTTCTGCCTTAATCCTTGCTTTGGCTGATCCTTCATGAATAATCTCGATCAGATGACTCTTATTGCTTAGAAGCGATTGTCTGCGGTCATAAATCGGCGTATGGAAGCACTCGATTTTTTCCTGCAGTAGTTTCTTGCAGGCAACACATCCGATGCATCCGCCTTTGCATTGTTGCTCGATATCCGGAACAGAAGACTCGTTGAACACTTTATGAAAAGCAAACACGGTGCAGATTTCCGGATGACCCGGATCGTCCTTACGAATTCTTGCAGGATCGGTAATCATGTTCATCACTTTTTTCTTAACGTCATCCGGTGAATCCGCCAGTGCAATTGTATTATTGTAACTCTTGCTCATCTTACGTCCGTCGGTACCGGGAAGCACTTTGGATTTAGTAAGAAGCGGCTGCGGCTCCGGAAAAACTTCCTTGCCGTAAATATAATTAAATCGACGCGCGAGTTCACGGGTTATCTCCAGATGAGGAATCTGGTCTTCACCGACCGGTACGAAATCCGCTTTATAAATTAAGATATCCGCCGCCTGCAGTGTCGGGTATCCGAGAAATCCATATGTTGCAATATCCTTATCGCCCATATTGGCCATCATGTCCTTATAGGTCGGACATCTCTCAAGCCAGGAAAGCGGTGTATTCATTCCGAGAAGCAAAAAAAGTTCCGCATGAACCGTTACCTCCGACTGCAAAAACAGCGTCGATTTGTCGGGGTCGAGTCCGCAACTAAGAAAATCCGCCATCAAGCCGATGGTGTTCTCCCGAAGCTGAACTGTATCGTCATAGCCGGTGGTGAGCGCATGCCAGTCTGCAATAAAAAAGTGACAGTCATATTCGTCTTGAAGACGAACCCAGTTCTCCAGCGCCCCGAAATAGTTCCCGAGATGGATATTACCGGTCGGACGCGAGCCCGAGAGAACGATTTTTTTGTTCATTTTTACCTCCGCATTCCGGCATACCGGAATTAAACATTAAGAATGAGTCTAACAAGTGAATTAAGTGGCGTTGTAATGATGTATTTAAACGGAAACATAATTTTTTCGATAAGCCAGAAAAGAGGGCTGGTCCTTGAAATCATCCCGAAAATAATCAGCCCAAGCAATGCCATGCTGAAATAACGCTCATACTGTTGGAATTTGATTTTATATTTGTAAGGAATAAATGTCTCCAAAACATGGTATCCGTCCAACGGAGGAAACGGCAGAAGATTAAATGCTAAAAGAAGCAAATTAAAATAGCCTAAGAGGCCAAGTATGGTCGTTATGATATTAATGACTTCATATGTTGAATCACCATTTAAGTAAAGACCGGTTTTATAATAAATAATCGTTATAACACTAATAAGGAAGTAGGCAATAAACGCGGATATAAAATTCGCCGTCACGCCTGCAAGGCTTACTATACGAATCGAAATATTGCGGTCTTTGAAGCGGGTCAGTTTGCCGTAATTTACCGGTGTCGGTTTCGCCCAACCAAATCCGACGATCAGCAACATAATCGCTCCCATTGGATCCAAATGCGCAAGTGGATTCATCGTAAGTCTTCCTTGCAGCTTTGCGGTATCATCGCCAAGGCGAAACGCCGAATAGCCATGCATGAATTCATGGATGGAAAGAGAATATGCCAATATTAGTATAATTGCGAGGCCTTGAAAAACCATCCCCGCAGGCGTGAGTCCTGAGTTTAATAAATTGAGTAGCATCAAATACTCCTATTCTGTCAGTTGTCCTTTTCGATTGAAAAGGCGCATTTTTCGCCATTGATATCCCATTCTCTGGCGTTCTCGCCCGACCCATCCATGATATCAGAAGCAAGCACTTCTGATGCAATGAAGTCGCGGTGTGAACCCATTATGGCTGAAATTCTGTCATTTCCGGAATACCGCAGGACAATGCGGTCTGTAACCTCAAAGCCGGATTCTTTGCGCTGTGTCTGCACTTTAGATACGATTTCACGGACAAAACCTTCTTCGATGAGTTCGTCTGTGAGCGTTGTGTCGAGGGAAACGGTATACTCACGCTCCGTCTGGGTCGAAAGACCTTCCGGCTGAACTGTCTCGACGATCAGATCGTCCTTTTCGAGAGTAAACTTCTCGCCGTCCACCTCGATCTCGATGCTCCCCTTCTCCTCCAAAAGTTTCATGGTGTATTTGCCGGGCAGTAACGCTATCACTTCTTTGGCCGCATTTAGCTTCGAACCGAGTTTCTTGCCCAGTGTCCTCAGTTGCGGCTTGAAAGAAAAATCAATCAGCTCCGCTGCGCTCTCAAGGAAAACGATCTCGCGAACATTTAACTCTTCACGGATAATCTCACAGAAGTCTTCAGGCAGTGCCGTCGGTGCGACCGCAAAGAGCTTACTGAGCGGCTGGCGATTCTTAATTGCGGCGACATTTCTGCAGGCTCTTCCGAGAAAAACGATCTGCTGTGCAACCGACATCTTCTCTTCGAGTTCGCGGTCAATGAGTGATGTGTCCGATGCCGGAAAATCACACATATGAACCGACAGCGGCGCACTACTATTATCCATGCGCACGATGTTCTGATAGATCGCCTCGGTGATATAGGGAACGAACGGTGCGGCGACGCGAATGAAGCTCTCGAGCACGGTATAGAGCGTCATGTAGGCATTAATCTTATCCTGATCCATTTCGCTGCCCCAGAAGCGCTCACGACATCTGCGGACATACCAGTTTGACAGTTCGTCCACAAACTCTTCCATGCTTCTGCTGGCACCGGTAATGTCGTATGAACTCATTTTCGATTCCACAAGAGCAATCAGCGTATGAAGTCTTGAGAGGATCCAGCGATCCATCGCCGGCAGGTCCGTTTGGGAAAGCGTGTACTTCGCCGGATCAAAACCGTCGATGTTCGCGTACATCACATAGAACGCATAAGTATTCCAAAGAGTTCCCATGAATTTTCGTTGCACTTCGGACACGCCGCTATCGGAAAAACGGCTCGGCAGCCACGGTGCACTGGTGCTGCAGAAATACCATCTGGCCGCATCGGCACCCTGCTTATTGAGGATGTCCCATGGATCCACGACGTTTCCCTTGTGCTTGCTCATCTTAATGCCGTCTTTGTCCTGAACAAGACCCATAACGATACAGTTTTCAAACGGCGAACTTCCGAACAACTGTGTGCCGATTGCAAGCAATGAATAGAACCATCCGCGCGTCTGGTCAAGCGCTTCGGAAATAAACTGGGACGGATAATGGCTCTCGAAAAACGCCTTGTTTTCAAAAGGATAGTGGTATTGCGCAAAAGGCATCGCGCCGGAATCAAACCAGCAGTCGATGACCTCGGATACGCGGGTCATCAGTGCTCCGCACTTCTCACAAGTGATGTGAACCGCATCTACATAAGGTTTATGCAGCTCAATATCCTCGGGACAATCCGGTGACATGCTCTTGAGTTCTGCGATGGAACCGATGCAATGCCTGTGACCGCAACCGCACTCCCAAACCGGAAGCGGTGTTCCCCAGTACCTTTCACGCGAGATACCCCAGTCCACGACGTTATCGAGGAAATTGCCCATACGACCGTCCCGGATACTTTCGGGATACCAACTCACTGACTTATTCGAACCGATCAGCGTTTCTTTTACCTGTGTCATCGCGATAAACCAGGAAGTTCTGGCGTAATAAATCAAGGGTGTGTCACAACGCCAGCAAAAAGGATAATCATGCTCGTAAGGGTGCTTTTTGAGAAGTTTTCCCTCGGCATTCAATTTTTTAACTAATAGCGGATCTGCGTCCTTAACAAAAACGCCCGCAAATTCCTCGGTTTCTTCCGGGAGGGTTCCGTCCTCACGAACGAGCTGAACAAATGGCAGATTAAAATTCTTGCCGACTCGGGAGTCGTCCTCACCGAATGCCGGTGCGATGTGAACAATACCGGTGCCGTCGTTCATCGTGACATAATCATCCGATGTGACCCGGAAAGCGTCCATTCCGCTATTTGCGACAATTTCCTTCGCGTACGGGAAAAGCGGTTCGTATTTCATGCCGACCAGATCCACACCTTTGAAACGCTTTTCGATGGTATACTCCTCGAAAAGCATCGGCACCAGAACGCCTGCCATGTAATAGCGAACGGATTTATCCGATCCATCCGTGTCTTTAGGAACGGTAATCAATACATATTCTTCATCCGGATTGACGCAAAGACCGACATTTGACGGAAGCGTCCAAGGGGTCGTCGTCCACGAGGCAAAATATGTGTCATCCTCGCCTACTGTCTTAAACCTTACAAATACCGATGTTTCCTTAACCAGTTTATATCCCTGTGCCACCTCATGGCTTGACAGCGACGTGCCGCAACGGGGGCAGTAAGGAACAATCTTATGCCCTTTATAGAGCATTCCCTTATCCCACATGGTGCGAAGTGCCCACCACTCCGACTCAATATAATCATTCTCATAAGTAACGTAGGGATGTTCCATATCCGCCCAAAAACCGACGCGATCGGACATCAGTTCCCACTCGTCTTTATACTTCCAGACCGATTCCTTGCATTTTTTGATGAACGGCTCAACACCGAACTTTTCAATCTCCGGCTTGCCGTTAATCCCGAGCGCTTTTTCCACTTCAAGTTCAACCGGTAGTCCGTGCGTATCCCAGCCTGCCTTAAACTCGACACGCTCACCCTTCATGGAGTGAAATCTCGGAATAACGTCCTTAATAACGCGCGTCTTGATGTGCCCGAAATGCGGTTTGCCGTTCGCCGTCGGCGGACCGTCATACAGCGTAAACGCAGGAACGCCCTCTTTGGGCTCACGAATCGAAAGATTCCGGATATTGGACTGCTTCCAGAACGCGAGAATTTCCTTCTCCCGCTCCACAAAATTCATGTCTGTTGAAACCTTCTTGTACATGGTTCCCCCTCATAAATGATAAATCGCTTGTGTATTTCCGACCCCGCTCAAGGGGCAATAAAACTCAAATGTTAATTATATGGATTTGCCGGGAAGAATGTCAACAAAAACACCGAAAACTAAGTATTTTCATATACGTTACTGTCCTGCAAAAAGGCTTTTCCGGATCCTAGCCTCTCTTCTCGACGATATATGCAGACTCAAGATCAGAGGTATGTATGGCAATGACGCCCGGAAAAACCGCTCCCGACTCGGCAAAAGGATCCGGGTATCCGTTGCGGTCGGATCCCATGTGAAGACGGATCATCGCATATTCTTCATCGGTCAGCCGGATATGACTCTGAATATAATAGCACGATTTCTCTCCATGACCGACCGGAAAAGCGTCCCGCACGGACCAGACTTCTTTCTCAACCCAGTTGGCGACTTCCTTGCCATAGGGTCCCATTTTCGTGCCTTCTTTAACATTTTTCACTTCACGCACATAGAAGTTCACTTTACACAGGTCGTGGAGCAGTGAAGTAATGATCATCGTCTCCGATCTTAACTCAAGTAAACCGGATTCAACCTTGCCCTTCAAAAGTCTGTACACGTTGAGGCTGTGACTGGCAAGCCCGCCCTCGCAGGCCAGATGGTATTTGGTCGAAGCAGGTGCGGTATAAAAATCAGTTTTCTGTTCAATCCAATCCATCAAATGGTCCATCCCCGGCCTGCCGGTGGACCGGAGAAGTTCCTGAATCTCTGCTTTATTTTTTACAATATCTTCTTGAGAGACAGTCATTTCGCTGTTCATCTTTACTTCACCCTACTTTCAAAAAGTCCCCAGGGTCCTTCTGACCGCAGCGGGAGTTCAAAAACCATTGTCTCATTTGTAACGGGATGCCGCAATGTCATCGAGTATGATTCAAGACAAATATCTCCGCTGTAACCGGTTTGCGGGTCATATTTTCTGTCACCCAGAATCGGAAATCCGGCAAATGCCAGCTGTGCCCGTATCTGATGGGATCTGCCGGTCAAAAGTTCCACACGCAAGAGCGACAGATCCGTTTTTCCTTTGCCGTTTCCGGACATAACGGCATCAACAACTCTGCCGATCACAGCGTATCGCAGCCTGGCTTCTTTCGCCTGATCCGGAGCCTCATCCTGCTCGAAAACCGTCACCTTGTTTTCCGCTTCATCCTTAAGTATGGCTCCGCAAAGTTCTGCGGAATCCGGCAGAACTCGGCCTTTTACAATCGCACGGTAAAGCTTAGTGACTTCACGATTTCGAATTTGCGCGCTGATTCGAGAAGCGCATTTGCTCGTCTTGGCAAAAACCATCACCCCGGAAACCGGCCTGTCCAGACGATGAAGCAAACCGAGAAAAGCCTCGCCGGGCTTGTTGTATTTGCTTTTCAAATACTCTTTAAGCAGAGTCAGCATATCCGGATCGCCGGATATGTCAGATTGTGATAAGATTCCTGCCGGCTTGAGCGCGACCAGAAGATGATTATCCTCAAAAATTATTTCCGGGGTACCGATTCGGCTTTTCATTTATTCACCTGCCGGAGTCCATCTTCCGACTGCTCCGCAAGGAAGGATCAAATCCATCTTCGATGCAGGGAGTCCGAGTTCCCCTGCCGTGACATGTCCGCCGTGTGCTGATTTAACGGTCAGGCGCAAAATATTCTCGAGCACCTGAGACGAAAGGCCGGTAGTATACGAATTCAGTACAAAAAACAAGGGGTCGTCAGACAGGAGGTTCGTGCATTTCTGCACCAGCGGAAACAATGCTTCCTCTAATTTCCACAATTCACCGGTCGGTCCCCTGCCGTATGCGGGAGGATCCATGATAATACCGTCATATTTCCTCCCTCGACGCAGCTCACGTTCAACAAATCGAACACAGTCTTCAGCGATAAAACGGATTAAGCTGTTATTGAGTTTGGATGCGGCAACGTTTTCTTTGGCACGGGCAATCATTCCCTTTGATGCATCAACGTGAACAATTTCGAAAGCGCCCGCTGCGGCACATGCCAGTGATGCGCCACCGGTATAGGCAAACAGGTTGAGTATTCTGGGTTTCCGCCCTTCTGAAACTGCGCGGCGGATTATTTTTCCGCAAAAATCCCAGTTCACCGATTGCTCGGGAAAAAGTCCGGTATGCTTAAAACTCGTTGGTTCAATAATGAATGTCAGGTCTCCTCCGACAGCCGGGTAGGTGATTTTCCATTTGTCGGGAAACGGCATCAGTGTTGACCAATATCCTCCGCCGGAATCACTTCGGTGATATAGACCGTTCGGTTTGGGCCAGGAAAAGTTATTTTCTGATATCTCTTTAGGCCAAATTGCCTGCGGGTCCGGACGTTGAAGTAACACCTTACCCCACCGTTCAAGTTTCTCGCCGTCACCGGCAAACATCAATTCAAAATCGGTAAAACGATCTGCCAAATACATCTGTACTCCCCCGAAAAAAGATAACTTTAATTATTATAACAAAAAGATACTGCCTCCGCACAAAGCGAAGACAGTATCTCTAAAAACATGTGAAGTTAAGAGGATTTGTCAGACGACAGCGATCGACTGGTCTACAAGAACTGAACCATCTTCTAAAGTAATTACCAAACGATAAGTATCTGCTGCCAGTTCCGAAAAGTCGGCATTATAGTACGAAAAATAGTAATAATCCGCTCCGGCATCAAGGGTGATCTGATTTACTCCCAGTGAAACCGTTCCGTTTGTGCTGAAAAATTCGTAGTTCATCACCAATCCGGAAAATTCACTTGAGAAAAACAGATCGTAATCCAAAGACGTAACGCCCGCTACATACTCAGTGACATACGCATCCGTTGTGAAGTCGTACCATCCCTGTGTAGTTATGGATGCGAGTACCGTAGCTGAATCATAGACAGTAGCCGGTGCATAGTATTCGTCATACTGTGCCTGTGTGATGGATGCACTGGCAAGCAAATCATTATATGCATCCAGCATAATTTCATCAAAAACTGCCGTGTCCATCGTGTACATCGGATCAATGTTGTACTCAAGGTCATAGAATATGCAAAGGGAGTAAGGAACGTATTCAACAAACCATGTTTCTTGAATTTCGTCATAGTATAGGTCTAATGTATCGGTCTCCGCAAAGTCCGTGGAAGAAGACTGCAAGTCGCTTACCGCAAGAGCTCCCAGGGCATTCAGGTAATCTCCGTACTCCACCAAACCATCTTCGTAATTAGCAATTGCAAGCACGAACGGCTTGACTAAGTCGGACATCGTTTGAACGTCCGAAGAGACAGTGCTAAACGAAGTCAAATAGTCAGCATATGAAAAGTCAAACTGATAAGAAATCTCTGTTTCAGACGATGTTCCCGGGTCGATGATGTCATACGTCATTCCGCTGAAAACGGCTTCAAATAATTCGGAAGAGACGCTATAGTTCGGGTCAATAAAATCGTCTACTGTATAGTAACCATCCGTCAGTGCAGAAGCGGTGTCAAAATCACCGGTCTTCAGTGCTTCAACGAACGCAGTTGCGACTGCCATCGGATCCGATGCAGAAGACAATTCAAGTTCCGCAAAGGGCTCTCCGAGTATCTCGCAAAGCTCGGATGTATCTGAAATCAGCCACTCTTCTTCGTCTTCATCATATTCGAGATCCAGTGTGATCTCATGGTCTTCTGTAGGAACATCTTTGTCGTCGATCGCCGCCTGGAGCGTTTCAGCGTCAAATTTGCCTTCAAGTGCTTCCGTAACCGCAGCTACATCAATGGCGGTAAGGACGATATCGCAGCTTCCTTCGCCGTCTTTCTGATCGCCGTCGGCTTCATCAATTTCATAAGTGATTGTCTCGAGCGCAGATTTCATTATTTCTTCTACCGCTTCGTCAGAAAACTCCAGGTCCGCAAACGGTGTATCTGTTGCCAGATCGGATTCATATGAATCATCAGCGAAGTCGCCGCCGGCGATTGAATCCAAATAATCGGACACAACAGACTCAATTTCTTCCGGTGCCTTATTGGACTTGCCGGGCAACAAGCTGCAGGAAGTCAGCATAAAACACCCTGCAATGAGTAGTGATATAACCCCCAAATATTTTCTTTTCTTTGTAATAAACATGTTTTACCCTCCATATGGTTATTTATTCACGATAATAATATCTTATTTCCGGAATTATGACTATAGTTCCTTAAATATCTTTAATCGCGGAAGTACTGAGAATCAGTCAAACGACCGTTATTTCCGCGCCCTTATTTATGTGCCACCTAATAAAAGCAGCGGCAGTCGCGATGATGCGTATTGAGGCCACGATCAGCATGGTGATGATCATTGCCTGCCTGTCACCACCGATTAAGTTATAAATCAACACTCCGAAATAAGGCATGATTATATTAGAAAGCAGTATAAATGTGCTATATAAAGCAATAGACAGTGTCTTGTTTTGGGGCGGAATCACTTCAAGAAGACATAATAGTGTTGAAAGCTGAAAAGCACTGAAAGCAGCACTTCCCATGCTTTGAAAAACATAGTAAAACAGTACATTGACCGGCGGCGGCAACATGAGTGAGATCACCAGCGAAAGACAGCAAAACGCAAATCCTCCCGCTCCGATCATAAATACAAAACGAATGCCCTTAGTAGCGGCAAGCCGGCTCCAGTAACCCAACATAATAAATTGCGTGATGGCACACAAAACAACAATCAGGCTCATTTGAGATTCGTTCATATGAAGGTAATTTAACTGCGCCTGGAAATAAAGCGACCAGTCCATCTGCCAACCCATGTAAACCAACAGTGCAACAGCCAGAAAACCTCGAAAATGATTGTTTTTGAAAAGCGACTTCGCCGTCTGCCCGAGAACAGACAGTTTCAGTTTCGGTGAAGCATGATCCACGTCACTATGCACTTTTCGCAGTAGAAACATCTGCCCGAGCGAAAACGGAAGCGCAAGAAAATAGTACACCTGATGCACCGCAATTTTTCCGGTTCCGGTTGCGGCGGTAAGAATTGCGCCGAATAGCAACGGAAATACAATACCGACTGCGGTATTCATTCTTGTCCGGTGTGCATACACTTCATTTCTGTCTTCCGGACGCACCACATCCGAAAAAAACGCTTGCCAAGAGGAGTTATAAAGTGTCATCGGAAAATTAACAATAATGAGCATTATGATGAGCGGCACAATCCGGTTGGTACTTAAAAAAGCAACACAACCAACCAGGACGTATGTGACGCCCAAGCCGAGGGAAGCAATAATGACCATGTTTCGCTTATTCCGTAGTCTGTCAGTAATGATCGCAAAAGGAATCAGAAAGATCAAACCGACAATCGGAGGTAGCGAGGATAAGAGTCCGAGTTGATAGGAGTCGGCGCCAAGTCGCGCCGCAAACAAATTGTTATTGTTGTTGCATATCGTAATGATGAGCGAAAAAAGCACACCTTCTGCGGCAAAAATCTTCGCAAGACGAAGATTGGTCCCGAAGGCCTTATTCCCGGATAAAACTGCTGAGCGAAATACATCGCGTATCGGTTTTCTGCCACTTTTCAATACGGGTCACCTTTCCATGGATGAATAATAGTATTATCGGTGAGAAAGCAGGATCGCACAATAGACAAGAGGTTGTATTGTCGGGCATTGTCTTTTTTTCGCTTATCGATACAATGATATCAGAACATTAAAAGGAGCAAAATCGATGCATACGGTTCTCTTAACAGACGGAGAATTTACCGGGCTGATCCGTTGCCTCAGAGAAGGTTGCGGTGAATCCCTTCGCACTATATTACTTTCAACCGATCCATATTTTGCGCATCAGTCCATGGGTGATGCCTATTACATTGTTAAGGATTTCTCCCATCCGGACTACATCAATGATTTGATTGAGATTATACAAAAGGAACATGTCGATGTAATCCTTCCGATTGAAACCCTTGGGATGGAGCGAATTCTTGAGGCGGGCGAACTGATTTTGCGGGAAACCGGCGCACGCATCCTGTCTTCACCGCGAGAGGCAGTATCTCTGTGCAATAATAAGCAGGCTTTCTATCTGGAACTTGCACGGTCCGGGTTTTCGGATCTTGTCCCTCGATACGCTGTCGTCCACTCCGCCGGAGAACTGCTGAGCACCATACACAGTTTCCAGGATGACGGTATCCTGCCTTGTATTAAGAGAACGTCCGGCGAGAATGCAGAAGGATTTAAGATTGTAATTCCTAAACCGGATCCCGCGGATTTTTATCCGAAAGGAATGCCCGGCGATCGCATCACCATTACCGCACTTGCGGAGATGGTCGGCGAAAAAAGCGCAGAGGAACCGTTTCCCCCTTACATGGTCTGCGAGTACCTTCCCGGTCGGGAATGGGATTGCGATATACTGAGCAAGGACGGAAATGCTTTATGCGTAACGATCCGCGAGAATATACGGATGAACGGCGGGTTAACCGCTGTTCTGAGAACTTCGCAAAACACTCTCCTTGAGAGTCTTTGTATAAAAATCACCTCTCTTTTCAATCTTTCCTATGTATCCTGCATTTCTTTTCGCGAGGATTCTTCGGGTCGCCCGTATCTCCTTGAAATCAATCCGAGAATGATGGGCAACATTTATGTTTCTTCGCTGTCCGGAAACAATTATGCAAAAATGGCACTTGATTTATTTGACGGGCTATCGGTTTTTCCGAATAAGCCTGTCGACGGAATCATCACGTCAATGTATTATAATCAAGCAAGAATTGACCCGTTAAGGATCGAATCAGATTGGAGAACCCGATGACAGCAACTGTATTTCATAAACTATCCATTCAAGATAAAGATTTATACGATAAATATTACCGGCTTTCAGAATCCCCCATCACTGACATGACTTTCAACTGCCGTTATGCCTGGGATGCGGCTTTCCATAGCGAGCTTGCCGTGATCAATGACTGTCTGGTCATGGTTTCGGATGGCGGATGCTTTACCGAGCCACATATGCTTATACCGCTCGGAATATTTGACGCAAACGGGCTGATGAGCATCATCGAGGCCGTACGTCCGGTTTTTGCAGAGCGTGGATGGAAGATGAAAATTATGGGTATCGATGAAGGAAAGCTGCCGATTTTCGAGAAATTGCCTTCCCCTAACGTTCATTTCTGCTTCAATAATGATTATTCGGATTATTTATATAGTGCCGAGGAGCTTCGTACCCTTTCTTCCGAAAAACTACGAAAGAAGCGCGGCCATGTCAACCGCTTTCTGCGCCAGTATCCGGACTGTAAATATTCGTCAGTAACCGGAAGTGATCGTGATGACTGTTTGCTTCTTGTAAAAAGTTGGTGTGACTCCAAAGGAATCGATATCGATGATTGCCAGAATAGCGACTATCCGATGATTAAGCGGCTTTTCGATGATTTTGATGCATTGGATATATACGGCGGCGTTATCCGGATCGGCGGCGAAGTGGCGGCTTTTTCGCTCGGCAGCCTCGGCAACCACAATCGCGCTTTCATTCACTTCGAGAAGGCCAATCCGATTTATGACGGTGCTTACCCTGCAATTAATCAGATGGTACTGATAAATGAATTTCCGGATGTGGAAACAGTAGACCGCGAAGAAGATTTGGGAATTCCCGGGCTTAGAAAGTCTAAACAATCTTATTATCCGGTTGAACTGCTCAAAAAGTTTTCCTGTCGGGTAGAAACCGAATAATTCCCGAAGATATCGACCCGATCGCTCCGAATTGTGAGGAAATTGTGATTTTCCGCTTTAAATCGTATATAATGTACGTTGAACTATTGCTCCTGAATAAGCGAGGTAATACATCATGGCAACATCTCCGCACATTCTGATCTGTGACGACGATCCGGTCGTTCATGAATCTCTCGGCATCTACTTCGAAAATGAGCACTTCACCTACTCCAGTGCTTATGACGGGAAAGATGCACTTGCGCATGTCGCTTCCGACCGGCCTGATTTGATCATTCTGGACCTGATGATGCCTGAGAAAACCGGCATTGAAGTATGCAGAGAAATCCGGAAGACACTATCAACTCCGATCATCATCCTTACCGCAAAGGGCGAGGAAATTGACCGGGTTTTAGGCCTTGAACTGGGTGCAGATGATTATATTGTAAAGCCCTTCTCTCCTCGCGAAGTGATTGCACGAATTAAGGCAGTTCTCCGTCGTATTAACGAGCCTCAGGAGAATATTTCGCTGATTCGTTTTGAAGGACTGGAAATCAATCTGGATAACTATCAAGTCAAAGTGAACGGCGAGTTAGTTCCCTGTACACCCAAAGAAGTTGAAATTCTGCATCTTCTTGCATCGCATCTCGGACAGGTTATGGATCGTGAACAGATTCTTTCTCTGGTATGGGGATATGATTATTTCGGAGACACACGAACGGTCGACACTCACATCAAAAGAATCCGCCAAAAAGTCAACTATGAAGGCGCCCCATGGTCTCTGATCACGGTATACGGTGTCGGCTATAAATTTGAGGTTTCTGCCTGATGTTCCAAAGCGTCTTTCTTCGCCGTATTATGCTGATGATTTTTATCGCGCTTGTTATGTCTGCGCTTCTTTCATCAGGATTGTTCATGCTGGCGTCAGTTATGACGGCACGCGGGATCACAACGACTGAAGCCATCAATCGGGTTAGTTCGCTTTCCTCTTACTACTCTCTTCATCCGGATAACATTGGTTCTGATCATATCGTCTCTGATTTAATCAACGATAAGAGCATCGTTGATTCTTATATCTTAATTTATGATAAAGACGGAATAATGTTGCAGC
>Ga0209373_10001778_pt1 | contig 23970 bp, 23 predicted proteins | sample Higcelweek5metaG_FD_187173 | JGI IMG/M metagenome (GOLD analysis project Ga0209373, IMG submission 187173) | Freshwater pond sediment microbial communities from the University of Edinburgh, under environmental carbon perturbations - High... | ecosystem: Environmental > Aquatic > Freshwater >... | reverse complement strand
AGAAGATGCTAATACGACAATGTTAAAAGCTATTGGATTAGCAGCAGAGGATTATGCTGTAAATAATGAGGGAATATTGACTGATTTTTCTACTAATGACTGGGTAGATATAAAGTTAGAAACATTAATAAAAAACAATTATTTTGATAATGAATTAAAAGATTTTGTTACAAAAGAAAATATACCTATTACGAATTTTGTAAGAGTAACAAGGTCAACTAATGGTAAAGTAACAACTACATATAATCAAAATCAAACTACACAAACAACGATATCATTAAATGGATCATATAATACATATGTAAAATTAGGTGATACATATATTGATGAAGGAGCAATTGCAATAACACCTTCAGGGGCAAATGTAACTTCATCTATAGTAAAGTCAGGTACAGTAAATACAGCTACATTAGGAACTTATGTAATAACATATACATATCAAGATGTAAGTATTACAAGGAATGTAATAGTTAGTGAAACAGATAACTTAGTTACAACTTGGCATACAATAACTGTTAATCCAAATGGAGGAACATATAGTGGATCAACAAGTAATACTATATATTCTATAAAAGAAGGAAGAACACAAACAATAGCAATACCTACAAAACCGGATTTTACCTTTACATCTTGGACTAGAACATGTACAGCTTGTTATAATACATCAACGAGAGTATATACTGTTGGTACAGCAAATGATACATTAACTGCAGGTTGGCAACAAAATCCAAATATATCATTAACAGTAAATTTAAATGGAGGATCAACAACTCAAACATTTAATGCTACTTATCCAATTAATACAACATTAGCGTTAACTACACCAACAAAAAGTGGAAGTATATTTAGTCATTGGACAGCAACAACTACAGGTGGTTCATCAGTAAGTGGTAGTACACTAACAATAGGAACAAGTAGTATAACATTAACTGCTAATTTCTATACATATGCAACTATGTTTACATATACGGGTACAAGTGAAGTAGTAGATGATACAAGTGGCAATTGGAGAATAAAATTTAAAACTAGTGGAACATTTACACCTCTTGTAAATATGAATATTAATATTCATCTAATAGGTGGCGGCGGTGGCGGCGGTGTTAGTTGTTCTGGATACATTGGCGGTGGCGGTGGTTCAGCTGGATATTCAAACTTCATAATGAGTAGCATTGCTTTAACAAAAAACACTCCGTATGCAGTTGTAGTTGGAAATGGTGGTGGCTCAGGAGCGGCAGGTGCTCAATCATATTTCATATCAACTTCTTATGGCGCAGCCGGAGGAAATCCCGGTAGCGGAAGCTCTGGCGCAAGTGGCGGAAGCGGTGCAGGTGGTGGCGGCGGTTATTCCAACGACTACGTAGCAGGTACAGGCGGAACAAACGGTGGAAACGCAATACCTGGAGGTAGTAGAAGTGCTGGTGGAGGAACAGGCCAAGGTTGGATATCTTGTGAATTTGCTTTAGGAACCGTACCTACATCCGCATGTAACGCAGGAGTAACAACATATGGCGGCGGTGGCTCTGGTGGAGCTGGTAAAAACTATAGTGGTACTGCAGGACCTTCAGTAGCCGGTGGATTACCGGGCGGTGGAGCCGGTGGAAGAAGTGGAGCTGGTGGCGCAGGTGTTGCCAACACAGGCGGCGGTGGAGGCGGCGGCGGATATTGTAACTACGCAGGTGGAGCTGGTGGCTCAGGAATAGTAATAATTAGAAATCATAGATAAGAGAATGTTCTCTTATCTATTTTTTTATGTTAAAATATACTTATTGAGGTGATATTATGCTTAACATTAAAAATTTAAATGTTACAGTTGAAAATAAAAAAATATTAAATGATTTTAATCTAACTATTAAAGATAATGAAGTACATGCAATAATGGGACCTAATGGAATAGGCAAATCAACATTATCAAGAGTTATATTAAGAGATGATAAATATAAAGTAATAAGTGGAGATGTATTATTTAATGATACAGATATATTAAAACTATCTACAGATGAAGTAGCTAGATTAGGAATATATTTAGCCACACAATATCCATTATCAATAGAAGGTGTTTCTAATGCAGACTTATTAAGAACATCTTTAAGCCATGATAATAAAATAAATTTATTTAAACTAGTAAGTGATTTAGAAAATTCATATGATGAATTAAAACTAAATAAAGAATATATACATAAATCTATAAATGAAGGTTTTAGTGGAGGAGAAAGAAAAAAGAACGAAATAATACAAATGATGATGCTAAAACCAAAACTAATAATATTAGATGAAATAGATTCAGGAGTAGATGTAGATAACTTAAAAGTAATAGCTAATGCAATAAATAAATATAAAGAAGAAAACAATGCATCAATTCTAATAATTACTCATTATCCTAATATATTAAAATATATCAAACCAGACTATGTACACATGATAAATAATGGAACAATTACTAAAACTGGTGATTATGAATTAGCTGTTGATATAGAAAGAAATGGATATGAATAAGATAGTTAAAGGGAATGAGATATTAGAAACAACTGGAGACTTTGAATATATATTAGAAGATAATGCACATTTAAATTTAATACAAAAATATAATGAATTAGATAATCAAACTATAACTATAAATTTAAATGGTATTAATAGTAAAGTGGATTATTATCTATCCACATTAACAAATAAAAATAAAACATTTATATTAAATATAAATCATAACAATAAAAATACTATTAGTAATGTTATAAATCATGGAGTAGTATTAAATGATTCAAGATTAGAATTTACTGTTAATACAAAGATATCTAAAGGTAATAGTAAATCAATATTAAATCAAGAGAGTAGAATTATTACCATGGGTAAAAATAATAGTATTATTAATCCAAATATGTATATAGATGAATATGATGTAGAAGCTAGACATGCAGCTACAATAGGTAAATTTAATCAAGATAATATATTCTATCTAATGACCAAAGGATTAACTAAAGAAGAAGCTAATAATATATTAATAGAAGGATTCTTAGGAGGTAAAAATGAATAGAGAAGATTTTAAAATGTTAGATCAAGATATTATATATTTTGATAATGGTGCTACTACATTTAAACCAACTCAAGTACTAAATAGTATTGTTGATTACTATTCAAATTATACTTCTAATGCACATAGAGGTGATTATAATACTAGTCTAATAGTAGATAATAAATATGAAGAGACTAGAAATAAAGTAAAAATATTTATAAATGCAAAGAGAACTGAAGAAATAGTATTTACTAGTGGAACAACACAATCATTAAATATGATAACTAAATATTTTAATAATAATGATGAAATATTAATAACCAAAGCAGAACATGCATCAAATATATTACCTTGGTTTAATATATCAGATAATGTTAAATATATAGAATTAGATAATGGATTAGTAACATTAGATAATGTAATAAAAGCTATTACACCAAATACCAAAGTAATATCATTGTCACATATTACTAATACATTAGGAGATACTAGACCAATAAAAGAAATAACTGAATATGCTCATAAACATAACATATTAGTAGTATTAGATGCAGCACAATCTATATCACATATAAAAGTAGATGTACAAGACCTTGATATAGATTTTCTAGCATTTTCTGCTCATAAAATGTGTGGACCAACAGGAGTCGGAGTATTATATGGTAAATACGAATTATTAGATAAATTAATACCACAAAATGTAGGTGGGGGTATGAATATATCATTTAATTCAGAGGAAGAATATAAATATAAACAACTACCATATAAATTAGAAGCAGGTACACCAAATATAGAAGGAGTACTAGGATTAGGAACAGCAATAGATTATATAAATAATATAGGGTTAGACAAGATAAATAACTATATATTAGAATTAAGAGAATATGCAATAAATAAATTATTAAATCTAAGTAATATAGAAATATATAATAAAGATATAGAATCATCAATAATATTATTTAATGTAAAAGGAGTATTTGCTCAAGATACAGCAGTATATCTTAATAAATATAATATATGTGTTAGAGCGGGAGATCATTGTGCTAAGCTATTAAAAGATATAATAAATGTATCTAATACTTGTAGAATATCTTTATATTTTTATAATACAAAAGAAGAAATAGATAAATTAATAGCAGTATTAAATAACAATAATATATTAAAAGATTCAATAATATAGAGGTATATATTTAATAAGATAGAATATAACATTAGTAATAAATAACTTGATAATAAAATTAAGTTATGATATATTACTATTAGTGAAAAGCGGTGAATCCAGCCATAAATTGGAACTTAAAACAGCGGTGAACCCAGCCATTAAATTGGGACATAAAAAAGCGGTGAATCCAGCCATAAATGGAACTTAAAAACGAGATTAGAGTGAGAACTCTAATCTTTTTTTATTAGAAAGGGAAGAATGATTTTAAGTTTTAAAATAGCAACTATTGATTCAAAATATTGTGACTATTTAAGAATGTTTGACAGTAGAGTAACATATAATAGTAATGATAAAGAATTAAGACCTTTTATCGGTGTTTTATTTAATGTAAATAATTATGAATATTTTGCTCCATTATCTAGTCCAAAACCAAAGCATAAATTTATGAAAAACACGATAGATTTTATTAGGATTAATAATGGTGAATACGGGGCAATCAACTTTAATAATATGATTCCAGTAAAAAGTGAAAATTATAAATTAATTGATTTAAATAAAGTTTCTACAAACAAAGAAGATAAAAATTATAATGAATTATTAAGACATCAACTTGATTGGTTAAATGAAAACAAAAATCAAATATTAAATAAATCTCATAATTTATATAACTTATATATTAAAAATAAATTACTTAAAAATATATTTGATAGATGTTGTAACTTTCCATTATTAGAAGAAAAAAGTAAAAAATATGAAAAAATGCATTCATAAAAATCAATATTATTGTATAATATAATAAATAGTAGGAGAGCATATATGAAGAGAAAAGGATTTACATTAATAGAATTATTATCAGTAATAGTAATATTAGGTATATTACTAGCTATTGTAATACCTAGAATTATTAATGTAATTAGTACAGCAAAACAAAATGCTTTCATATCAACTAATAAAATGATAGAAAATGAAATAGGTAGAATAAACAGTTTAGAAGTAGTACCGCAAGTATATACTTTTGAAAATGGAGTAATGACTCCAGATTTAGGAATAACAGGTAAATTACCAACTAGTGGTACTATAGAAATAAATGTTAATAAAGAAATACAAATAGTAACAAAAGATGAAGATTTTTGTGCAATAAAAAGATTTAATGAAGGTGAAATAAAATCTTATGACAAAGATAGTCCTGATTGTAATTTAACACAAGAAATAACGTTAACAATAGATCCAAATGGTGGAGAATATAATGGATCAACAGGTGATATAACTTATGAAATATTACCAGATGGTAAACTAATATTAGATACTCCAGTAAAGGATGATAATATATTTGCAGGTTGGGATGTTACTTGTGATTCATGTTTAGTAGATGATATTTATACAGTTGGAAATAGTTCTGATACAATTGCAGCAACATGGGAATTATACGAAAATTCATATACATATACAGGAACTAGTACATTAGTAGAAGAAACCCCTGGATATTGGAAATTAAAATTATTAACAAGTGGTACATTCACTCCACTAGTAGATATGGAAATAGATGCCTTCATGGTAGGTGGTGGAGGTGGAGGATACTCCGATAATTATGTTAATTTCGATATGTATGGTGGCGGTGGCGGATACACTAAAACTTATAGAGTAATAAAATTAACAGCAAACACAGCTTATACTGTAACTATTGGTTCAGGAGGTTCAGCTGCATTTAATGCGACACCTAGTGCTGGTGGAACAACATCAGCATTTGGATATACAGCAGCAGGAGGAAACAGAGGTGGATTATTAGCTTCTGGAGTTGGTAATGGAGGTTCTGCCGGAGGTAGACATAATAGTGCTGCGGGATCAGACGGAAGTAAAGCTGCGGGATCAGATTCATTGACTCATGGATTAGGACAAGATACAACAACACGAGAATTTGAAGAACCTACCGGAACACTATATTCCGGTGGCGGAGCAAATGGTTATGGCGCAGCAGGTGGAGCCGGAGGTGGCGGAGCATCAGGAGTTGCTGGAACACCTAATACAGGCGGGGGTGGTGGAAGTAACAGTTCGAATAGACAACCTGCGGCTGGAGGTTCTGGAATAGTAGTAATTAGAAAAGCAGCACCAGTAACATGTGTAGGAGATACTTTAAATTATTGTTTTAAATATTCAGGTAAGTTTACAGTTACTGATGGAACTACAGAGAATTGGAAAGTAAAACTATTAACAACAGGTTCATTTATTCCATATACAACTGGAGATATAGATGCCTTCCTAGTAGGTGGAGGCGGTGGTGGAATGTTCAACTGGACCGAATGCTTTGATAGCGTAGGTGGCGGTGGAGGATACACCACAAATGTACAACAAAAATCATTAACAGCAAAAACAAATTATTCTGTTGTAATTGGTAATGGAGGCGCGATTAAAAAAATAACACAAGCAGATACAGGAGAGTCTACTACAGCATTTGGATATACAGCAGCTGGAGGAATAGGTGGCGGATGCCAAGTTGGAGGTTCTGGAGGCTCTGGTGGAGGTTATAGAACTGGAAATGGTGGTTCCGATGGTAGCAACGGAATAAATTCAAATGGAGTTTATGGAATTGGTCAAGGAATTACTACACGTGAATTTGGATCTGCTACAGGCGACTTATATGCAGGTGGCGGAGGTGGCGGATATTTAACTGCTAGTACACTAGGTGGAGCAGGTGGCGGTGGAAATAAAGGCACGCCTGGAACACCTAACACTGGTGGAGGCGGGGGAAGTAACTCCGATAACTACCTTTCAGGAAAAGGTGGTTCCGGTATAGTCGTAATAAGAAAAGCAGTTCTTACGTGTGTTGGAAGCACATCACAATATTGTTTTAGATATAGCGGTAATTATTCAATAGAAGATCAAACAACAGATAATTGGAAAATAAAATTTCTATATAGCGGTACACTTATGTCATTTGCAAATTCAACTATAGATGCCTTCTTAGTAGGAGGAGGCGGAGGTGGTGGAAGTGGTGCTGGTGGAGGCGGAGGTGGTGGATACACCTATACCAAAACCGATATAGCATTAGCAACTTCAACCAATTATACAATAACAATTGGTAACGGAGGATTAAAAGGTACAAGTGATGGAAATGGTTCTAATGGAGTAACAACAAGCGCATTCACATATACAGCAGCAGGAGGATATGGCGGAAATGGATGGAATGGTTCACCAAGAGATAAAGGTGGAAACGGAGGTTCTGGAGCCGGAGGCGGAAGTAATGGAGCAGTAGGAGGAAACGGCGGAAACGACGGGGCTAACGGATCAGCTGGTACAACTGGTACATATGGAACAGGACAAGGAACAACTACACGTGAATTTGGAGAACCCACAGGAACTCTATATGGTTCAGGCGGAGGTGGTGGAAACCTTGGAACGGGTTCTAACGGAGCGGGAACTGGAGGCAATTATGGAGCCGCAACAAATGCAACTGCTAATACCGGGGGCGGTGGAGGCGGAAGCGGATCCAATTCTGCTTACAATGGTGGAAATGGTGGCTCAGGAATAGTAATAATAAGAGCAAGTTAATTGTGATATAATTACATTATAGGAGATGTGTATATGAGTAATGAAGAAGTCTTAAAGTATGCAGAAGAACTAATAAATAAAAATCAATATGCAATAGTTGGTACTGTTAACAAAGAAAAATTCCCAAATATAAGAGCATTAAAAATAATGAAAATGGATCAATTAAAAACTCTTTACTTTAGTACTAAGAAAACATCAGAGAAGGTAAAGCAAATGAAAAGGAATAAAAAAGGATGTTTATTCTTTTATGATACATCAAATTATTCTAGCGTAATGCTAGAAGGAACATTTGAAATTAAAGATAATGTGTTATTTGATGTATCTACCTTCTTTGATTTACATCCTGAACCATATGACTTTTGTAATATAATATTTACTACAAAAAAAGTATATGTATACCTTAAGTACAAAGGATATGAAATAAAGTTATAGGAGATAATATGGAATTAGTAGATATATATAATGATAAACATGAATTTCAAAATTATACAAAAGAAAGAGATAAACTAATAGATAAAGAATATAGATTATCTTGTTATATTTGGATATTAAATGATAAAGATCAAATATTAATACAACAAAGATTAGCAACAGCTAAAGTATGCCCTAATATGTGGGAAACAGCCTCAGGAGCAGCTAAAGAAGGTGAAACAGCACTATTAGCTATAACAAGAGAATTAGAAGAAGAAATAGGTATAAAAGCCAGTAAAGAAGATATTAAATATATAGGATCATACGTAAGAGTAAATGATTATGTAGAAGTGTTTCTATTAAAAATAAATATAGATACAAAAGAATTAGTACTTCAACAAGAAGAAGTACAAGCAGTAAAATGGGTAACAATATCTGAGTATGAAGAACTAATAAATACTAAACAAGCAGTAGATACATCATTCATAATATTTAAACAATATTATGATAAATTCTACAATGCACAAATAGTAATAGAAAATGGTATTAGAATATTCAAAAAAATATAAATATTATATTTGATATTTATATTTTTTATGTTATAATCAAACACGTAATATTTATGTCTCCTTAGCTCAGTTGGTAGAGCAACTGACTCTTAATCAGTGGGTCGTGGGTTCAAGCCCCTCAGGGGACACCAATGTTAAAATAAAACTTTTCAAGTAATTGAGAAGTTTTTTTATTGTGTAAATTTATTTTATATATTCATTAACATATGATATTATCAAATATATTTCAATTTGTATTTTTTTAATTATAAATAAATATTTTGACATATTAATATAATTATATTATAATGCTTTTATGAAAGGGAGGATTGTTATGTTAAATTTAAATTTAATATTAGGTCATCATCATAATAATCTGCGCTTGTTAATACGACATTAAAGGTTGTAGGTACAAGTGCTATTTGTGGTGCTTGTTACCTGTATTATATATAAATAAACTATACAGGTTTAATCTTGTATAGTTTTTATTTTCAGTAATAAGCATCATTTTAAAAAAATTATTATAATTACAAGAAAGGATGTTAATTATGAAAGAAATTGAAAAAGGAATCGTTTTTAGTAACGATATAGAAAGAATATTAAAGGGAAATAATGCGTTAGGGTATAGTTATGAAGAAAATGGATTAATTATACCAAATTCTAGTTTTATAGAATCATTAAGAAATGATTTTGAAGGACAAGTGAATACAATATTTGAAGGAGAAGTTAGAATATTAAGTGAAGATGAGATGCTAGAAGCTATTTATAGTAGTATTTCTGATGTCTTAGGAAGATATCCCCATTGTTTCATTAGATAAAATATATTTAGATTCAGATGAAAAAATTATTATATTTTTAGATTGTACTAGGTTAGAGGGATCTGATGATTTAATATCAAGGATAAATCCTAATGATATCGATAATGTAGATAATCAAATAAAGGCAATATCTGATATGTTAAAAGACATTGGACAAAATCAAATAGTATTAGCAGATGATGTAGTATTTAGTGGATCTGTTTTAAGAACTATTACAAATAAGTTTAAAAATAATCAAGTTGAAGTGATAGGGGTTAGAGCTTCTATTTCCACAACGGAATCTTATGAGTATTTTAATAGTGTAATGCCACTTGGATTAAAGTGCGGATATTTAATGAGTAAAGATATTATAGATCAAATATGCGAAAGAGATTTTTATTTTGGAATAGCTCAATCTGGAATATCTGTTAAGAATAGTGCTGGTGAGATTTTTAAAGCACCATACTTCAAACCATTTGGTAATCCAATAGAAAGAGCTTCTATTCCAAGCAAGTATGCAGACTCTTTCTCTAATGGATGTAAAGATAGATCTGTAGGTTTATGGCTCGAAATTGAAAGACTTTCAAAAAGGAAAATATTTATGAGAGATTTACCTGAAAGAATCAATTTGACAAGAGATAATCAAAGAGTATTAAACGTATTGATAAATCCAGAACCAGGAGAAATAGTACCAATAATAGCTTTTGATACTAATGAAAATGTACGAGCTGAGATAAATAGTATGGTAGGTGGATGTATACGTGAGGTGAGAAACGGGTTAGCACCTGGAACAACAGAAGAAGAAATATATAAATTTTTTTGTATAGATTATGTTAAAGGTGATGCCGAAGAAGTAGAAAAAGTATTAAAGAAAGGAAGGAAGTAATATGAAAAAGATACAAATAGGAGTAATGGGTTCTGCTGCTGATTTAAATTATAGTAAAGAAGCAGAGGACTTTGCTAAAGAATTAGGAAAATTAATAGCAAAAAGTGGTAACATTTTATTATATGGAGCAGAGAAAGAATATAGTTCTCTTTCTACACTTGCAGCAATAAGCGCTAGTGAAAACAATGGTATTACTGTTGGAGTAACTGGTGGTAAAGGTAAAAAAACATATGGAGATTTTAAACCCACAGTTTTAATACCTTGTGGATTAGATATAGGTGGTGGTAGAGAATTTACTTTAGTTTTAAGTTGTGATGTAATCATAGCTATAAGTGGAGGATCTGGAACATTAACTGAAATGGCTATTGCATATCAAGCTAATATACCAATAATAACTATTGATATATTTGGAGGATGGGCTAAAGAATTATCAGAGAAGTATATCGATGATAGAAAAAGAGTAATGTGTATTAGAGCAAAAACTCCAAAAGAAGCATTAACTAAAGCAATTGATGCTGTTAAATAAAGATAAAAAGATTGTATTTTTTGCAATCTTTTTTCATGTTATAATATTTATATAAGGAGAATAATTATGGATATATTATCAATATCAATTATATTTTTTTGTGTAATGGAATTTTCAAATGTATTAATATTATATTTTAATCCAGAATCAAAGTTAGGTAATGGAGTAGGTGCTTTTAATACATTTAAAGATATAAAAAAAGATGAAGAATTAAATCTATTTTCACACTATATGGTATATTGGGTTGCAGGTGTAAAACTAATATTTATATTCTTATTAGTAGTCATATTATTAACAGGCACAGAAGTAACAAGATTATATGCAGTAATAGCTATGATTATATCAATAAGTACATATTTTATAAAATTACATCCAATTATAAAGAAATTAGATAAAATGAATAAAATTACACCAAAAGGATATTCAAAGACATTAGGAATAATGATAAGTATATTTCTAATAGTTTTCTCTTTTGCTTTAATTTCATATTTATTTCTTATATAATTAAATTAGCAAAGTGAGGGCATATGAATAAATATTTTAAAGAATACAAATGGTCTAATATATTAACAATGTTAAAAAATCAAAAATTAAAACCAATTAAATGTAAAGATAAATTTAAAAATAAATTAGTTGTAATAACTGGAGCTACTTCTGGTATAGGTATGGATGCTGCTATTAAATATGCTTCAAACGGAGCAGATATTTTAACTATAAATAGAAATGAAGATAAATCAAAAGAACTTTGTAAAATGCTTAAAGATAAATATAATACTAATTGTTCATATCTAATAGCAGATTTTTCAGTATTAGCAGATGTTCATAAAGTAGGAAAAGAATTAGCAAAGTTAAATAGAAATATAGATGTATTAATTCATAATGCGGGTGTTTATTTAACAAAAAAAGAAATAACTAAAGATAACTTAGAAAAAGTATTTCAAACAAATTATTTAAGTACATTTATTATTAATTATTATTTAAAAGATAAATTTATAAAACAAAATAGTGGTCGTATTATTTATGTTAATTCAGAAGCACATAGATTTGCTGCATGGGGATTACATTTAGATGATATTAACTTTAATAAACATAAATATAGTGGATTAAAAAGTTATGGATCAGCTAAATTAGCACAATTACTTTCAATAATAAAATTCAATGAATTATTCATTGGAACAGAAGTAACGATAAATGCAATGCATCCAGGTAATGTAAAAACAAATAGTGGTAAAGATAATGGTAAACTTTATAAATTATTTAAAAAAATAATTATTGATAAGAATTCAAAATCAATAGAATATTCTTCTGATTCACTTTATTATTTAGGAGTATCAAAAGATATAAATAATGTAAGTGGTAAGTTCTTTAATCTTACAACTATAGAAGAACCTGCACCACCTGCATTAGACAAAGAAGAAGCAGAGAGACTTTGGTTAATAAGTCTTAAACTAGGAGGTCTAAAGTGAAAAAGAAAAAAGTAATTATAGTTGGATCAGGTATGGCAGGATTAACAGCAGCAGCATATTTATCTAAAGAGAATTATGATGTTTTATTAATAGATAAAAACAATAGAACAGGTGGATTAGTTAATACATTTGAAAGAGATGGTTTTTATTTTGATGCTGGACCAAGAGCATTTGTTAATTCAGGTATGGTCAAGCCAATACTAAAAGATTTAGGTATAGAGTGGGAAACATTAGATAATAAAATATCAATAGCAATAGAAGATCAAATGTTTCAAGTTAATTCCATGGATTCACTTAATGAATATAAAAATATATTAGATAAGTTATATCCATATAATAAACAAGAAATAGAAAAAATAATTAAATATATTTCTAAATTATCAAAATATACAAAAACACTATATGCATTTGATAATCCATATTTTGTAGATTATATGAGTGATAAGAAATTCGTATTTACAAAATTATTACCTTGGACAGTTAAATTACTATATGCATTAACTAAATTCAATCAATATAGTATGCCAATGGAAGAATTTCTAGAAGAACAAACAAATAATTCATCTTTAAGAGATATACTAACACAATTCTTCTTTAGTAAGACCCCTACATACTTTGCTTTAGGTTATTTTCATGTATGGATGGATTACTTTTATCCAAAAGGCGGAACAGGAGTATTACCAAAGTTATTACATAATAAGATATTAGAAAATAACGGAACAATTAAACTTAATACACAAATAAAAGAAATTATTCCATCAGAATTAAAGATAGTGGATAAAGAAGGTAATAGTTATAAATATGATTATCTAATATGGGCCTCAGATTTAAAGACATTATATAAAAATCTTAATACAATTGGATTAGATGATAATACAATTAAAAATATAAATACACAAAGTGAATTAATTGAATCAGCAAACCCAGCAGAATCTAGTTTTATACTAAATATAGCAGTAAACATCCCACCATCATATTTCAAAGATAAAGGTGGAGCACATATGTTTTATACCAAATCAAAAAAAGGATTAGGTAATATATCAAAAGGAGCAAAAAAAGAGATATTAGATAATTTCGAAAGAAAATCAAAAAAAGAAATATTTGATTGGTTAGATCAATTTTGTAATCTAAATACATATGAAGTATCCATACCATCACTTAGAGATTCTAATCTATCTCCAAAAGATAAGACAGGAATAATGATAAGTTGTTTATTTGATTATGAATTAATAAAAAAGATTAATGATGCAGGTTGGTCAGATGAATTTAGAAAACAAATGGAAAATAGAATAATAAAACTATTTTCAGAATCATTATATAAAAACTTTGAAAAAGATATTATATTTAAATTCTCAACCACACCACTAACTATAAATAATGTAGTAGGTAGTTCAAATGGAGCTATTGTAGGTTGGTCATTTGAAACCAAATCACCAGTATTTAATAAATTAAAAGATATGCCAAAATCAGCTAGAACTCCAATACCTAATGTATATCAAGCAGGACAATGGGCATATGCTCCAGCAGGTGTACCAATAGCTATGTTAACAGGATGGCATGCTACACAGGAGATTGTTAAGAGATAAATATGAAAGATTGCAGAAATGTAGTCTTTTTTAAACTTGACAAAGTATAAACACAAGAAATACTTATCAAAATTGCGAAAATTGTAAAAATATGGTAATATAAATGTCAGTTGAATAGCTCGTATTAAACTTTAATGATATTCAATACATATTTGTATTAAAAGGAGTTGATTTTATGTATGTTCCTTTATTAAAAAATAGAGAAGAAGAAATGAGAGTTTTAAACGATTTGAATTATTGTTTTGACGATGACATAATTCCGCTTGTAGAAGTAATAGATGACTTTTACGAACTAAAATATGAAATTGATGAATCTACGGGAAAACCATATACTGTTTTAAAGACGGGTGGCAAACGTGCCACTAAAATAAAAATGAAACCAACTAAAGATGATGTAATAACCATTAAAGTTTTACTAGAAATTCTTAATGGTAAGAATGTGTTTGTGGACTATTTTAGGTATTCATTTAGTGATTATGGGTCAAGAGTAAATGTTGAAAGTGTTAAATTATCTAGAGAGTTAAGTCTTGATTATGATGAATATAAAAAACATTTAGTTGCTTTAAGTGACTATAGTAATTTAATTCCAGTTATTAGTATAAAGAAAAACTTTGAAATAGAAACAAATGAATTTAAATCATTAATTATGGAGTTACAAAAGAGTAATCTTTCAATTGGAGTAAGAATTAGAGAAGAGAGCATTGATAAATATGCAAATATAATTTGCGATCTATTAAGAAGTAGTGATTATATTATATTTGATATTTGTAACAATACTATAGGTTCAAAATTTATTGAGATAAAATCATTAATGCAAAATGATGCGAAAAGCAAAAGAATTATAGTGAATTGTCAAAGAGATTCAAAAATGAAAAATGGTGAATTTATTGATTGCAACATTTGTTCCTCTATAGATACTTCTTTAATTAAAAAATACAGAGATTATGGATTCGATGGATTTGGAGATTATTGTGGATATAAAGATGTTTTACCAACATCTTCAAAAACAAAAGGAGAAGGAGCGGCTTTAGCTATATTGTATAATTTTTCTGATAATGCATTCTATTCATTTGTAAACTATAATACAAAGGATGGTGTTAGCGGATACTATCAGGTTGTACAAAAGATTTTTAATTTTTGTCCTTCTGTGATGAATAACTATGATAAATGCCCTGCGTTTAATAAGATAAGAAATTTTGGCATTGGAAAAACTAAGTACGGCGTATGGAAAACGTGGAATAATATTACAATTTCCAGATACATACATCAAATATATATAAATAAAAGTGCGATTTAGTTTTCGCACTTTTATTTATATATTAAATCTGGTGATACATTGTTTTTAAAAAACCATTGGTAATCAATCTCAAAAATATTATCGTGATTGCTTTCTATGAATTGCCATTGAGCTTGATACTTATTTTTTATTTGCTCTTTGAATAGTCTATTTATAGTTTTACAATTATATTTTTTAATTATCAATTTAATTAATTCATTTCTTGTAGTTTGTTTTTTATATCTTGCAATAGATATCAATTGTTTTGTTGTTAATAAATTCAATTGTGTTTTTGACTCCAATTTTTGAGAAATTTGTGCATTTTTTTCCAATTCAAATATATATCTGCCCGTTCGTGAAACGGAGTAAGTATATATTCCGCAATCATTTGGTATCTTTTCAATTATATTAGCAATTTTTGATTTTGAACAAATGACAAAAACTTTTTCAAAAATTCTCAAGTAATCACCTAATTGTTTGTCTAGTCGACTTAGGTTATCTAAGTCGGTTTTTATTTCATAAGCAATACTACTACCATTTACTTTACATAAATCAACTCTGCTGGTACCGGAATTTAATTCAAAAATTGTTACGTGATGCTTTGTTTTAAGTATTACATTATTAATAAAATTTGCTTTTATTATAATTTCATTTTGATAATAGCGATTAATTAAATCATTATATGTTTTTCTAATGTCTAACACTAGTAATCCCTTGGTATCGCTTTCGCTATAGTATTTTGATATTGTTCTAAAATAATTTTCAGTCAAATCTTTGTTAAATTTAATGGTGCAGTATTCGTTAAACAAATCTCTTGATAAACTAAAAAGATTATTATTTTTTAGTCTTTTCTTACAACTATCAGAAATCAAATTATTCATATAATCACCTATATTAAATATTATAACACAAAAAAATTAAAACAAATTAAAAAGTCAATTGACCTGCAAGGTTAATTATGATAAAATTTTATTGTGAAAGGAGAGCAATATGGAAATACATTATAAGAATGGAAAAGACGAATCAATTTTAAATGATGAACGAAAGATAAAAAAACATTACAACAAAAGTTCTATAAATATAATGAATAGACTAACCGAACTTAGAGCCGCTACGTGTCTTGAAGATATACCAATTTGCCCTCCACCTAGAAGACATAAGCTAGAAGGTGAAGATAGGTGGTCTGTGCGATATACTAAGAATTACAGAATAATCTTTGAGCCTTATGGAGAATATAATATTAATGATTTAAAAACGATAAAAGAAATAAGAATATTGGAATTAGAGGATTATCATTAAAAGAAAGGGTGTGATATTATGAATTTTAACTATTTTGTACCTACCGGTCACATTATAAAAGAATATTTGGATGAACTAGGAATTAGTCAAAAAAGCTTGTCTGATAGGATAAATATTAGCGAAAAACATATCTCCAACATTTTGAATGGCAAAAGTAGATTAACTGAAGAAGTGGCATTGAAGTTAGAATGTATATTTAAATCAATACCGGCTTCATATTGGTTAAATATTGAAACCAAATATAGAGAGTTTTTAGCGAGAAAAGCTATGGAAGAAAAATTTGTTGTTGAAGATTTAGAAAACATATCAAAAAGATTTCATTTTAAAGACGTTTTCAAAGGAACGAATTGGTTAATTATAGATCAGGCAAAGGAAATGTTAAAATTATTAAAAATAAGTGATTTTAATAATTTTAATGATGCATATGCGAACATTCCTGTTGGCTTTATGGAAGATGGGGGTCAAAAGGAAGCAATAGCTGTCTGGCTAAAATTATGTGAAGAAGAAATTGAAATACAGAATCATAACATTGAAGATACAAAATATGATAAATTAACTTTGGAAGATAACTTGCAAAATTTTAAACATATAGCAACAAATAAGAATTTAGATCAGTCATTGGAAAGTTGCAGAAAACTATGTAATAATTTGGGTATTTATCTAGTAATAAGAGAAACTATAACTAATTGTAAGGTAAGGGGAGCAATTACAACATACAATAGTCACCCAGCAATATTTTTGAGTCTAAGATTTAAAAAGCATGATCACGCATGGTTTGCATTTATACATGAAATAGGACATTTACTTCTTCACTATAATAATGAGGACTTGATAATATCCTTTGAAAATGATCAAGATAAAAACAAAAAGGATAAAGAAGCAAATGAATTTGCTAGGGATTTCTTTATAGATCCAAATGATTATGAGGAATTTATTAAGATGAAAGATTATTCACTATCATCTATAAATGAGTTTGCGGCAAAACAGGGTGTTCAATATGGAATTGTAATTGCGAGGCTTCAACATGATGGAAATATTAATGTTAGTAAATATAATTATAAGAGATAGAGTACAATTTATTTATAAAATAATTTGATTGCTCTATAACTTGTTTTTGTCTCTAAACTATTCAACTTTTTAGTACGTATGTTTCATAGTTGATAGTCTGATTTTAATTTGTTTGCTAACATTTTTATTAGCCGGCAATACATCTATTTGAATTATTTTGCCACCATATGGAACTAAATTCAATAATGAAAATAGTTAAGTATTGGGATTTAGATAGATGAAATAAACTATGTCTTTAATAATTATGTTATACTTTATACAAGTGGTATTAACATAATCAAATATTTATTATGCGGGATGTGAGAATGTATGAATAGATTTGCCTATAAAAACAATTTTGAAAATTTTATTGATGAGTTGGATGAATCTATTTTAGGTTCAATTGTTGGAAATAGCGAAAATTTATCTGAGTCTTCTCAACAATTAAATGCGTGGACGGAAGAAATAAGAATATTAGATGAAACTTTGTTTGGGTTGGAAACTGGAGATATAGCTTTTGAATATACAATACCTAGAATTGGAAGCAGAGTTGACACCGTTATACTGTATAAAGGTATGGTATTTTTATTGGAATTTAAAGTGGGCGAGAAAGAATATAAAAGATATGAAATAGATCAAGTTGTGGATTATGCCTTAGATCTTAAAAATTTTCATAAAGAAAGTATTGATAAGAGAATTCTTCCTATCTTAGTTTCAACAGAAGCTTATGACAGAAAAAACAATGTGGAATTTTCTGATGACTTAATATCTAAACCCATATTATGCAACAAGTATAATTTAAGAGAGAATATAATTAAGATAGCTGAAAGTTATGAATTTTCCGATATTGATGCAGATGAATGGTTCAACTCCAAATATTCTCCAACACCGACAATTATAGAGTCGGCGCAATATTTATATAGGAATAAATCAATAAAAGAAATTTCTAGAAATGATGCGGGAGCATATAACTTAACGGAAACAAGCGATATAGTAAAAAAAGTTATAAATGATAGTGAGAATAATTTAAAAAAATCAATATGTTTTATTACTGGGGTTCCAGGTTCAGGAAAAACTTTAGCAGGATTAAATATAGCTAATGAGACTCAAAACTTTGATAATGACAAGCATGCTGTGTTCCTTTCTGGAAATCTCCCATTAGTTGAAGTATTACAAGAAGCATTAGCAAGAGATGCCTCTCGATTTAAGGATATTGCCAAAAGTGAAGCATTAAGAAAAACAAGATCATATGTGCAAATTATTCATCATTTCAGAGATGATGCTGTTAATACGATTTCGCCTCCTCATGAAAAAGTTGTAATTTTTGATGAAGCACAACGTTCCTGGGATGAAGCTCAACTTTCTAGTTTTATGAAGAAGAAAAAAGGAGTAAATAACTTCAACGTTAGTGAACCAGAGTTTTTAATAGAATATATGAATAGGCACCAAGATTGGGCTGTTATAATATGTTTAATTGGCGGTGGTCAAGAAATAAATACTGGAGAAGCGGGTTTAGAAGAGTGGTTTAATAGTTTATCAAACAATCACCCTGATTGGAATATTTATGTATCTAATAAGATTTATGATAATGAATACACAAATGGTAAAAATATGGATGAATTGTTAGGTAAGTTGAAGAACCTAAAAATAGAAGAAAGATTACACTTGTCCGTTTCTAATAGATCTTTTAGAAGTGAGAAACAATCTGATTTTATAAAAGCTTTGCTGGATTTAGATATAGATAAAGCAAAAGGCGAATATGTTGAATTAAAAGAAAAGTATCCTATTTATTTAACTAGAGATTTAAATAAAGCAAAAGATTGGTTAAAATTAAAAGCAAGAGGTTCTGAGAAATATGGAATTATTGCTAGCTCAGGAGCAAAAAGATTAAGAAAATCAGGTTTATGGGTAGAAAATTCTATTGATCCTGCTTCATGGTTTTTAAATGATAAGTCAGATGTTAGAAGTTGTTATTCTTTAGAACTGTGTGCTACAGAATTTGATATACAAGGATTGGAGCTAGATTGGACAATTGTTGGGTGGGATGCAGATTTAAGATTTGAAGGAAAAGAATGGAAATACTATTCCTTTGTTGGATCGAGATGGAATAATATAAATAAAACAGAAAAAATAAAATATTTAATTAATTCCTATAGAGTTTTATTGACTAGAGCTAGACAAGGAATGATTATTTATATCCCACCAGGTGATTCGGAAGATCAAACTAGTTTGCCAGAATTTTATGAATTAACTTATAACTATTTAATAAGTTTAGGAATAAAAGAAATATAGGAGGTTTTATGCAAGATATAAAGGAAAGAGTATTAAAATTTAACGAAGAAAGAGATTGGCATAAATTTCATTCGCCTGAAAATTTAGCAAAATCTATTTCTATAGAGGCCGGAGAACTTTTAGAGTGTTTTCAATGGAATAATAATTATAATAAAGAAGAAGTAATAGAAGAGTTAGCTGATGTAGTTAATTATTGTATCTTAATGTCTAATGCTTTAGGTGTTGAATTAGAAGATATAGTTTTAGAAAAGCTTAAAAAAACGGAAAAGAAATATCCTATAGAAAAGGCTAAGGGAGTAAGTACGAAATATAATAAATTTGATAAATAAAGAGGTAAATAATGTTAGTATATGAATCAATAAAAAGTAACTTTTTAGAAGAAGTTTTAAGTGATACAATAGTAAATAAAATTCATGATAAATATAAACAATTTTTTGGTAGAAGTAATGAATCCCAAATAAGATCTTGGCGTAATTCTATGCAATACATGCAGAATGTTTTGTTGGATAACGAAATACCAGACAATGCAGGGGTTGCTGTTGAATTTAATATTCCTACAACTTCAAAAAGAATTGACTTCATATTAACTGGCTTGGATGAACAGAAAAAAGATTCTGTAATCATAATAGAATTAAAGCAATGGGACAAGTGTGAAAGAGTTGGGACTCAAGATGATGTAGTTAAAACATATGTTGGTGGTGCTTTTAGAAATGTGGCGCATCCTTCTTATCAAGCTTGGTCTTATGCTTCTTTAATTATGGATTTTAATGAAACTGTTCAAAAAGAATTAATAGATTTATATCCTTGCGCATATTTGCATAACTATAGAATTAATTCAGAAGATCCTATAATGGACGATACATATAAAGAATTTATAGATAAAGCCCCACTATTTGGGCTTGGAGACATAATTAAGTTAAGAGACTTCATAAAAAAGTATATAAAATATGGAGATAATAAAGAGATATTATATAAAATAGAAAACGGGAAGATTAGACCTTCAAAGAGATTACAAGATGCTTTAACTAGTATGTTAGAAGGAAATAAAGAGTTCATATTAATAGATGATCAAAAGGTTGTATATGAAAAAGCAAAAGAAATGGCTTTGGAATCTTATAATGACAATAAGAAAAGAGTTTTAATTGTCGAAGGTGGACCCGGAACAGGGAAAACAGTTTTAGCTATAAATCTTTTAGTTGAATTAACCAAAAAGAATATGGTTGTAAATTATGTTACAAAAAATAGTGCTCCAAGATCTGTTTTTTATGATAAGTTAAAAGGAAACTTCAAGGCGGCATACATTAGAAATTTATTTAAAGGATCCGGTATATATTATGAAGCAGATAAGAATTCTTTTGATGCTCTTATTGTAGATGAAGCACATAGATTAAATGAAAAATCTGGAATGTTTAAAAATAAAGGCGAAAATCAGATAAAAGAAATAATAAACGCTTCAAAATTTTCAATATTTTTTATAGATGAAAATCAAAGGGTTACTATTTCTGATGTTGGAAGTATAAAAGAAATAAAAGAACAAGCAAATAGTCAAAATGCAATTGTTGAGACAATGGATTTACAATCTCAATTTAGATGTAACGGTTCAGATGGATATTTAGCTTGGCTAGATAATACACTACAAATAAAAAACACTGCGAATTTTGATGGGTTTGACTATGATTACGATTTTAGAGTAATAGATGACCCAAATGAATTAAAAAGGTTAATTGAAGAAAAAAATAATATAAATAATAAATCGAGAATATTGGCCGGATATTGTTGGAATTGGAATGGCATAACAAGAAATGATACCAATGTTCATGATATATTTATTGAGAAATATAAATTTGGAATGAGTTGGAACTTGGCAAATAGTAGTACTTGGGCTATTGATAAAGAGTCAGTAAATGAAGCCGGGTGTATACATACAAGTCAAGGATTAGAATTTGATTATGTTGGAGTTATTATAGGTGAAGACATGACTTTTAATGATAATGAAATTATAACCAATTATAAAAAAAGAGCAACTACAGATAAGTCCTTATTTGGAATAAACACTTTATATAGAAAAAATCCAGATGAAGCTTTAAAACTTTCGGATAAAGTTATAAAAAATACATATAGAACACTTATGACTAGAGGAATGAAGGGTTGTTATGTATATTGTGTTGATAAGAAGTTACAAGAATATTTGAGAAGCAAAACAACTCGAGTATAGATTAAAGGAGGATAAGTGAAAGAAAAGGTAGATGTAATTTTAATTTTAATGGGCGGAGAATATGGGGGAGTAAGAGATGTAAAAAAAATAAAGTTTGACTATAATATTAATACAACTTTTAATGATTTACAGGATTATGTTAATTCAAAGATAAAATTCGATAATTTTAATAATAGAGGTGGGCTTTGCTTATGGTTAGAAGTGCAAACTAAAAATAATTTAATTTTTGCTTTATCACAAGAAAATGGGTACATTGATTGGAATCTAGACGTTGAAAAATTGCAACTTTTTAAAATTATATCTGTGCTCAAACTAAAATTTATAACAGTTTATTGTGATGAACCAAAGGGGTGTCCGGGTGGCGATCTTAATTTTTTGAATCAAATTTTTTCTTGGATAGAGCACGTAGCTTTTTTGTTCTCAACATTTAAACTTGCTTTTATATTTTTTTCTAAACTTATTACAAAAAATAAAGCATACTCTTTGTTGTTACGTGACATGGATTACCGTTGGAATAAGGAGAATATAAAAAACTTTATATTAAGATCGAATACTTGGAATAAAGGATTTATAATGAAAAGGAATAGAAAATTGAAAGACACCATAGAAAAAAAGATTATGAAAGATTTGGATTATAAACTTGTTGATGGATTGTGGATATTGAAGGAAGAAATTAATTCTTCGAAAACAAAAGAATCAGAAGAAAAAGTTGGGTTAGGATAAGCCATTATGAAAAAGGTGATTATATGAATGGACAAAATAGAAACAATATTAAAATAGGTGCATTAGTAGATATAGTATTAAAACAAGATCAAAGAACAAATAAATTAACAAGAGGTCATGTTAAAAGAATATTAACAAATAGTGTTACTCATCCTCATGGTATAAAAGTAATGTTAGTTGAAAAAGATCAAGTGGGTAGAGTACAAAATATAATTTTATAATAAGTAGGTGGAAATATGTCAGTAAAGATAACTTATTTTGTTCATAGTATTACGAAAGATAATGAAGCAAAATTATCAACGGGATGGATTCCTGGTGAATTATCAGAAAAGGGAATTGAAAGAAGCTTTGCATTAAGAGATTTAATAAATATAGATGATTTTGATTTAGTTATTACTTCTGATTTAAAAAGGGCAATAGACTCTTCTAATAATACTTTTGGTAATTCAAAAGAAATGAAAAGAGATTCTAGGATAAGAGAATGTAATTATGGTGATTTAGATGGTAAATCATCTGAATTAGTTGTATATGAAGATCATATTTATGAACCTTTTCCTAATGGAGAATCTTTAAAAGACGTAGAAAAAAGAATGAGAGATTTTTGTAATTATTTAATAGAAAATTATGATGGGAAACATATTGCTATAGTAGCTCATAAAGCTCCACAATTTGCTTTTCAGGTTATTACACAAGGTAAGACTTGGGAACAAGCAATTGATGAAGATTGGCGAAAAACTAATTCATGGCAACCGGGATGGAATTATATAATTGAAAACACTAAATACTAGTGTTTTTTTGTGATATACTTAAGTTGGTGATATTATGAATAAAGAAGTAATTGATAAGAGTGCTATAGCTATAAGAGCATATGATAATGTAGTTGATGAATATATTGAATATTATAAGACTAAGGATTTAAATGGTGGTGTTCCATTTCAAAAGGAAATTGATTATATTGTTTCTATTTTAGAAGATAATTCTAAAATATTAGATATGGGTACTGCTATAGGTGATTATCCTAGATTTTTAACACAGAAGTGTGATAAGAACTTTAATGTAATAGGAATTGATTCATCTAATAATATGTTAGATAAAGCAAGAATAAATGCACCTAAAGCAGAATTTAAATTAATGGATATTAGAAAATTAGAATTTGAATCAAATACATTTGATGCTGTTATAT
>Ga0209373_10001776_pt1 | contig 23978 bp, 16 predicted proteins | sample Higcelweek5metaG_FD_187173 | JGI IMG/M metagenome (GOLD analysis project Ga0209373, IMG submission 187173) | Freshwater pond sediment microbial communities from the University of Edinburgh, under environmental carbon perturbations - High... | ecosystem: Environmental > Aquatic > Freshwater >... | reverse complement strand
TTTGACTTTTTGTATTGACTTTTATTGCCATTTTAGCATAATCTTTATGCTATTTTACCCCCGCTGAATAGTTACAATATTTTTACCTATTTCGTATATAATTATCTAAATTCCTAACCAAATCATATTGATTAAAGTTTTCCACTTCTGATATTCCATCATTAATATTATTTTCTGCTTCTAAAAGTTGTAGTTGTACTCTAATATCAATTGTTAATTCAGAAGGAAATCTTACAAATGTAGTTGCATTAGGAAAAAAGCCTCATTCTCTTAGTGCCGAAGTTACTTCTCAAGAACAATTGTTTAAATAAGTGTTATATTTATTATTAGGATTTCCTTCATATTCTGTTTGCCATGATGCAATTTTACCAGTATCAATATATCTTTTATCTATAAAGGTTAACTTAAAGCTATCAACATTTCATGAAGTTTTTCATACACTTTTAACATACTCATAATATTCTGGTATATCATCTCTAGCATCATTCATATATTTTGCTTTAACTCAATTCAAAGAGAATACATCTTTTCAATCGGCTTCTGGATATAATGAAACTAAATGTTCCTCTCATCAGCTAATATAATATAATGCAGAATGTCAATAATCATAATATGGAAATTCTGAATAAAAAAAAGATTTATCTATATACCGTGCATTCCCTTCATTTTCTTTTATAAAACTCTTCTTCTCCCTCCCCATCAAATCCACAAACATCACAGAATTATTCCCCACATAAGCATACAAATTCACATCATCATTTTGACCAATTGGGTCTCTACTGATAAATCTTCATAATTCAGCACTATAATATCTGGCTCTATAATAATACAATCATATTTCTTTGTCAAATTCTCTTCCAGTAAACAAACGAGTATTTTCATACAAATTTCATTGGTATTTCTCTATTTCTATAAATCAACTTCATGATTTTACATACACTTTTCCATACGAATCATACTCGTATTTCAAAAGCAATTTCCCTGTTTCGTTCGTCAATGAAACTATATTTCACAAATGGTCTTTTCCGAAATAGTACACATTTTTTGTTATTTCTGAATTATTGGCAATCGCTCAGAGTTCAGCACATCTATTCAAAATCCCTGTGTAGCCAAAAGACTCAAAATCAGTTTGGTTGGGAAGGACTGTATTTTTACAAAAAAGATTTTCTCTATATTCTGCTTCGTTCATCCCCAAACTTTCGTTTTCGTATCAGAGTACTTCATCGATTCAAATACCGTTTACATATCTTTTGGTATAGGTTTTGTCATCTCTTTGGGTTTGTTCTATCAATATATTTTCGTTTGAATAGGTGTACTTGATAGTTTGAATATTTCACACTTTTTTTTCTATTCTTCTACCCAGTACATCATATACAAATTCGGTAATTTTTCAAGTATTTACTTTGTCAGTCACTCTGATAAGTTTGTTTTTGTAGTCGTATTCATACTTTTGTTTCTCGTCTTCTATCAGATTTCCGTTTTTATCGTATTTGAAATTCTTTTCTTGAATATTTCAGGCAGGAAGCTCGTTTCTTTGGTTCAAATACTGATTGAGGGTATTGGTTTTGTAGGTAGAATTCAAGTTTTCTTTGGTATTACTCATTCTATTTCCTGCTTTATCATAAGCAAATGTTTCGTTTTTCACTCATCCAGTTGCTGAAAGAAGTCTATAGATTTCATCGTAGGCATAGTTTTTTTGTCCATCACTGAGAATATTTCCTGCTTTATCATATGAATACGAAAAATCATGGATGGTTCCAAATGGGCTGGTCGTCGTTGATGTCTTGGTTCTGAAATATTCGTCGTAGGTGTAGAGTGTTTGGGTTTCGTTTGATAGTTTGGTGCTTTCTATCGTCAATCCAGTATGAGTATAATCGGCGAAAATATTTCCATTATAGAATACTTTTTTGAGTCGGTTGATTTGGTCGTATTCGTAGGTAAGAAGGATTCACGAAGAAGAAATATTTGTTAGATTATTATTTTCGTCATACTCATAATTGATTCTTGTATCATTATTGGTTTCTTTCGTCAGATTTCCGAAATTATCGTATCAAAATAACACTTCACTCAAAATTCCTGATTGGGTTTGATTGGTTCATTTGGTCAGTCTACCAAGGGCATCATACTCGTATGATTCTTGAGTGGTTCAAAGTACTCCCGTTCCAGCGAGAATATTTTTTTGAGTCAATCGGTTGAGGTCATCGTATTGGCTATGTACTATCGTTCCATTTGGGTCAATGGTTTTGATAATATTGCCGTTTTTGTCGTATTCATATAGTTCAAAAGTTCCGTCAGTATGGATGATTTTGGTCAGTTGGTTGAGTGAATTGTATTCGTATATCGTGTTTTGGTTTTTTGGGTCAGTGACTTTGATAATATTTCCTTGTTGGTCATAGAAATATTTCGTTACCAAACTGGCAGTTCTTTGGTTAATATACTGGGTTTCTCTGGTTTTCTTTCCTTGATAATCATAACTATAAATCGTATAATTTCCGTTACTATCGGTAATTCTGGTAATATTATTGAATTTATCGTAGCTGTAGAGAGTATCCAAACTTCCCGAAAAAGTACTCATCTGTTGTTTTTTGGTGAGTCTATTGTCTCGTTCATAAGTAAATTTATTGGTGATAGTTTGGGTATTTGGAGCAATAATTTGGGTAGAAAGGATATTATTATTTTTATCATACAAGTACATGGTTTTGTTTCCCGCGGGGTCAATACTTTGGATGAGTCTGGAAAAATTATCATACTCATAAGTGGTTTTATTGCCTTTTCCGTCGTATGATTCTTTTACTTTTCCGTTTATATCATATTTCACTTTGGAAGTTTTGATTTCAGTCGCTCCGTTATACTGAATCACTTGGATTGGTCGGTTGAGTTCGTCATAGATATTTTGAGTTTTTTGCAAGGTTTCGCCAGATTGAGTCAAAAAAGTTTGAGTCAGAATATTTCCATTTTTGTCATACGAAAAAGTCGTAATATTTCAGAGTGAATCGGTGGCTTGTAACAATTGGTCATACGGGTCATATTCAAAAAAGGTCGTATTTCCCATTGGGTCTATTTTTTGAGTCAGGTTTCCGTTGTGGTCGTATGCAAATTGAGTAATAATATTTTCTGTTTCATTATTTGGGTTGGGAATAACGATTTGTTTGGTTATTTTTCCAAATTCATTGTACTCAAATTTGGTTTTGGCTCATGTTCCGATTTGAGTTTCTTTGGTAGCTCCGTTTCCGTCGTATTTAAATGTGGCATTTATGGTGGAAGTGGCATCTATATCACTCGTCATGGAAATAGGTTTATCCAAAACATCGTATTCATACAAGGTTTTTGCGGTGACTCCACTGGAAATAAGTATTTCTTGTGAGATTTTATTATTATTTTCATCGTATTCAAATTGGCTTTTTGTTCAGGCAGGAGTTTGAATACTTTTGAGCTGGTTAAATTCGGTATAATTCAGAGTGGTCGCATAATTATTTCCGTCTGTGGTTTTGAGCAAATTGCCGTATTGGTCATAACTAAAAGTATGAGTTATGGCAGTAGTTCAACTTCCACTGATGGTTTTTGTTAATAATCCACCTGAATAGGTATATGCGAGAGTATTTCCATTTGGTTCTATGGTTTTTATCAAATATCCTCCAGTATTGAAGGTATTTTGAATGACCATATTTTGGGCATTTCCGTCAAAATCTTTTATTCCACTGATTTTGGTTTGGGTAATATTTCCCTTGTTATCCAAAATATTTTCGGTTTTGGTTCCGTTTGGAGTGGTTTGAGAAATAATTTTATTAAATATTGGGTCGTAAGCATATTTGGTGACGATATCGTTTTCATCATTATTTGGTTGGGAAAGGTCGGCTTTGAATCTTTTTTCTATCAGATTTCATTTGGTATCATACTCATATTGGTATCCATTTCCTTGGGGTCTGATTTCACTGGTGAGGTATCATAAATCATTATAGGTATAGGTAAATGTCGTGCTTCCAGTGGCATTGAAATGTTTACTCTCGGTGTTATTTCCTCTTTCATCGTATGAATACTCAGCAATATTTCCTTCTCTATCGGTTACGATATTTTTGGTAACTTGTGAGCCAGAAAGAGTATAATCGTATGAAATAGTTCCGTCTCCGTATTTTTGGGTTTTGACTCTGTTGTTTTCATCGTAGGTATTTTCTACATAGGTTTGTCATTTTGAGTCAATCAGTTTGGAAATATTATGATTGGTATCGTACTCAAAAGAAATATTTTTGCTTTTTTCAGCACTGTTCGTCATTTTGATAGATTTCAAATCATACAGACTTCATGAACTTGAGGTACCGTCAAAATAGGTAAATTCTACTTTTTTTCCGTTGAAATCAACGATTTCTTGGAGTCGGTTGTGGTCAAAATAACGGTATTCTATTTTTCTGCCCAAAGTGTCAGTTACTTGGCTAAGGAGTCATCCTGAGTATGCAAATTGCAAATTATTTCCATACACTTCTTGGAGTTTTTGGATTTTTTTCTCACTGTTAAAAGTAGCCATATTTCCGTTGTCATATTTGAGAACATAATTATTGGCTTCCATGCTCAAATTGGCTTTTAATCATGGATTGTACTCAAAATTTTCTCCATTTTTTGTGAAACGGTACATTCAGAGTTTTCCGTTGTAAAAAGTAACATTTCCGCTTCCGTCCTGAGTTAAATACTGATTATAATTGTGATCCCAGTTCAGTCCAACGGGTCCGTTGTACGAAAGTTGATTTCTGTAGCTCAATTTGAATTCGTATGGGAGTTTTTTTCACGGAATACTCATAAGAGTGTTTTCATAATCAAATTCTCCAGTTGCCAAGTTTACGGGGTCTCATTCATGATTGGTTTGAGCTTGGTCAGTGGGAGAATCTTGTTTGAGGTTTTGGTTATTGAAATAATTTGCTGCTTTATTAGATTCCATTTTAGTACATACCCCATCTATATCTCCATGGTTCATAGCAGGAGACCGAATAGTAGCCGAACACATCCACATTGAAATTTGTGGAGTATTGTTTGCGGTGTTGTTGTCGCTTCCTCATGAGAGTCATTCTTGGTAGAGAGCTTGGATTTCTGAGGAGGAGAGGGCGCGGTTGTACATGCGAATGTTTGATATTTTTCAGTTGAAATATCTTCATAAGTCACTTGTTGCCCAAGGAGTATAAGATCAAAAACCTCAGATAAATAAGTCTTTTGTATTCGGAATCACAGAAAAAGGAACTATATTACTTGCTACTTCATTTCAATTTAAATATATATATTCTTTATTGCCATCATACATAGCGAGTAGATGATACCGGGTATCTGTTTTTAGGGAATGGTCGTAAGTTACTAATGAATTTTTTTCTGCTCAAACAAATAAAAAATTAATTTGTTGCTCTCAGGAATTATTATAAAATTGAATATCATAACCACCTGGGTTTGGCCATGTATCATATTTTGAAATGGAAGAAATTAATGGATTTGCTAGGCTTGGAAATTCTTTTGCATTAATCCAATGAGATATAGTAAAAGGTCAAGAAAAATTATTATAGCTATTATTTGAAATTTGAATTTTTCCATCAACTCCGTTAAAATTTCACACTTTCTTTCCATCTCCTCTTCCGCTTTCTATCCAAGCCACATTATGAACTACACCATTATTTCCATTTCCAGAAGTATCATTCGCATTTCCATTTAAATCCCATTTTCATACCAGTCATTTGTTTAAGTCTATTGTTTCTTTTTCAGCTCATTCTTGGTAGAGGGCTTGGATTTCTGAGGAGGAGAGGGAGCGGTTGTAGATTTTTAATAACTTTATATTTGAATCAGAAAAATTATTTTGACTTTGTCTCTTATATCAAATTGCATTATAATCTCAGTAAATTGTATCAGTAAACCATGTTGAAGTGGAAACGAGATTTCCATCAACATAGAGTTTTCATTGATTTCAACTTCTCGTTCAAGCAACAAAATACCATTTATCAAGTATAATATCTTGACTCCAAGAACTTACACTTGGGCCAGATCAATTCCGAGCAGCAAAAGCTATTTTATTTTTATAACCATCATTTCTATTCTCATTTCAAACCCAGATTCAGATTTCTTTATTAGAGTCTGATAAAACAATAATTCTATGATCTCCACCATATGAACTTCCATTTCATGAATTGATTTTCATCCGTCACGCAAAACTTACATCACCATTATAAGAAATAGTATTTGGTAAGTCTATTCCAGTATTTTGGGAAAAGGTTGCATCATGATTTCACCATCAGATATTTATAGGTATTCAGTTATTCCCATTTCAACTAGTATCATTGGCATTTCCATTTAAATCCCATTTTCATACCAGTCATTTGTTTAAATCTATTGTTTCTTTTTCAGCTCATTCTTGGTAAAGTGCTTGAATTTCAGAAGTACTAAGTACATGGTTTATCTTTCTAACATTTTGAATATTTCAATTATATTGGTAAAACGATGGAGTTAAGCTTCAAACTATAAAGTTTGTATTAGATGAACAACTTCAAATTAAAGTTTCCTTTAATATTGTTTTTGTTTTCAAAACCCCATCAACATAAAAATGGATTCCATTTGCATCCTTGCTTCAATCATATGTAACAATTATGTTATGCCAATTACCATCTGAATATGTTCCATCAATTTTAGCTTGTAAATAATCAGAGGAATTCGCTTGCATAGTAAAATGTATTCATTGTCCTCCAATTTGAGACAAAGAATATCAAGCATTTCCCATTGTGTCTGATTGTTTTGACACCATCCATCCATTAATATCCAAATTATTTTTTTTCCGCACAGATATACTGAAAGAATCAGTTCAATCTTCATCTAAGATATTTCAATAATTTATATAACTATCCACTCCATTAAAATTCGCTACTTTTTTTCCATCTCCTCTTCCACTATCAACCCAAGTCACATTTACTGGGGTTCCGTGATTTCCATTTCCTGAACTATCCAAAGCATTTCCATTTAAATCCCATTTTCAGACCAATCCATCCGTTGGTATACTCATGGCTGAAAATTCTTTTTTCGTACTTTTTTGTATATTTTGATATTCTTCATAAGTGAACACTTGAATCCCTTTTAATTCTTCTTGACTAAAAGAAAATCTTTCATCATACAAACTGTTTCAGTATGTTTTTCATTCATGGATAAAATACCCAGAAAAATATTTCATTTTTGAATAATCTATACTACTTCCTGAAAAAGTTGCTCCGCTCAAAGTACCTCCAGTATTACTTTCTGGCGAAATAGTTCCGCTCAAAGTATTTCCAGTACTCGCGTTTTCGATACTCCCAGTACTCGTTTCTGTGATAACTGTTTGCTCAAAACTGGTTTTTAACCCATAATTATTTTTCATATTCCCCAGTATTTCATCATAACTCAAAGCTGGATTATATGCCAATTCTTTGGAAATAATTCCTGCCACCAAAGGAGCGGAAAACGAAGTCCCATTTTTGGTAGTATATGAATTATTTTTATCCGTTGTATACATATTTTCTCAAGGAGCATACACATCTACTCCATTTCAAAAATTTGAAAAACTTGATTTTGTTCCAGATTCTCAAAAACTTCCAACCGTAATGGCATCAGAGCATCATGCTGGTACTATATTTGAAACATCCGTATTATTATTTCATGCAGAAACAACTGTAAAAATTCCCACATTTTTTGCTTCGGTTATAGCTTGACAAACAGGAGAAGTTGCAGGGTCTCCCGTTCCTCAGAAACTGATATTGAGTATTTTTATATGGTTATTCATCGCATAATCTATGGCTTCCAAAACATCATACGAAGTTCAAAAACCTTCATTATCTAACACTTTCAATGCCACCAAATCACTATTTGAATTGACTCAGTATATTCCTGTTCCATTGACTTTTGCTCAAACTATTCATGCCACTTGGGTTCCATGCCCATTTTCATCATTAGCATTTGGTACATCATCTATGAAATGGTAAGACAAAGAAGTATTGAAATTATCCACTAAATCTGGATGAGTCGTTTCAATTCCTGTGTCCATGATTCCAACCTTTATTTTTTCTTTAGTTTGTAATTCTTCTTGAAAAGTATTGGCTCAAATTTGGTTCAAATATGGTAGATTTGCCACGGATTCTCCGCTCAAATATTCACTGTCAAAACTTTCAAATACTTCTGGTTCTACCACTTTTTCATCTCCGATACTTTCGGGTAAATTTCCATTTGGTAATTCGTTGAAACTCCCAGAAAGAACAGAATTTTTTGGGATTTTTAGTTGAAAAAGTCATTTCCCAACTTTTTTTACTTTTATATTTTGGTCAAGAGTTTTGTAATATTCTTTCAGTTCTTTTTGTGTTTTTTCTGATTGAATGACTATTTTATAATTTTCTTTTCATTCAATCCTTCATTTCAATTTTTCCAATTTTTTCCCCGAATATTTCTCTGATAAACGAAATTCTTTCTTCTCCTTTTTCTTTTCTTCTAGTTTATTTCCTGTATTATCTTCATAGGCAAGCATAGTATGGTTAGAAAGTAAAAGAGCATTCGTTATTCATGAATTCATTAAAACAAAAATTGCTAAAAAAATCGTAGTAGAAACATTTTTGACATATCGTTTCATATTCCAAAAAATTATTAAAATAAAATGCTTATATATAGATTTATAAAAAAAACTAATACTGAAACAAGGGGGTGAATCTTGTTCGTATTAGTTTTTTTTATAAAAAAAATTCCAGAACTGTATTATTTATTCGGAAATCCATATTTAATATTGTAACATATAAGCAATATAATAATACAATACTATTAAGATTTGTCAAATATATTTATAGTGTCAATTTTCAAACTCAATTGTTTTTTGATGACTAAAAATATTCCAACAGTCTAACCATGATAAAATAATTTTTACGAAATCGTTTTCAAATAGTAATGCTGTCCTTTCATACTCTTTTGAATTTTAAATTTTGTTATTATCAACGTTTTCTATTTTCCCCAAAATCCTCTCAAGCTTTCTCATATCCTCAAGAGTATGAGTAATTCTGGGGTCATTCCAGTCAGGAGCATCGGTGGTATGAGGATTTTTGACTCCTACAAAGTGACATCCAAGATTGAGTGCAAGTTCAAAGTCTCCTTTGGCATCTCCCACCACAAGCGAGTTTTTGAGATCGAGATTATAGCGTTTTACCAAATCATCCACGAGAGCTGTATTTGGTTTACGACAATTGCAATTTTGTTTTGATTCGTGAGGACAATAGACACATTCTTGAATGAAAATCCCATTTTGTCTGAATTTGAACATCAGAGTCTGAAAGACCCCGAGAACTTCTGTTTCTGAGATCCTCCCACGTGCTATAAACGATTGATTGGACACGATAAAGAGCAGATACTCTGATGGAATCGCTTTTAACCCCTCAATTACTCACGGCAAGAGGTCATCAGTGGGCACGAGAGGATACATAGAATTATCGACGAGTGTCCCGTCTTTGTCAAAGAATATTGCTTTTTTCATGTCAGTACATAATTATAAACGGGGAGAGACCATTCATGAATGGTTCCACCAATTGGAATCAACGTATTTATTTATTGAAAAAGGTCAAAAAAATATCAATATTATTTTCGCCATTCCATGTAGTATCAAAACTTGTCCTGAGGAGTAAAACTAAAGTATTCAAGTGAGATATAGTTTATTCACTCATTGAGTTCAAGAATAGTCTCATAATAAGGTAAAACTACAAAAGAAGTAATTTTTTCATCAAATTTATTCATACGAATAAATTTGACTATTTCATACTTTTTTTCAATTGGAAAAGTTACTATTTTAGTTTTATTGTCAATAATTCTGTCTATTTTTAAGTTGAAATATTCTAAGCTACTATCAAGAAGCATTATGGGGTCTTTTCATTCATTCCATGAAATATCTGTTTGATAATAATACTTGGTGTCGGATACAGGAAATATTTTATAGTGCACTTTTTGTATTTTATCGCTCTTCACCTTATATAATTCTTTGTTGTATGTATTAAAGAGAAGAGGTTTATCTCAATACAATCAATTGACGTAAGAACGAGCTCCCATCATGTAAGGGGGATTTTCTCACCTTATGTCAGCACCAAATAAAGCTATCTTATTATCCTTCCATACGTTAATAGTCTTGTCCGCTCAGATTTTCTCTTCAAGATAAGAGAGTATATCATTCTTTCAAGGAATGGTTCTATCAATATTGTCAAATCTATACGTCAATAATCCTCTTTCATTTGGAAAACTATCGTTTGAGTAAATATATTTTCTTTGCAATACTCTTTGTACTTCAAGACCTTTGCTAAATTTTTTATATCATGATTGACTTGCAGGTACATAGCCAAAATTGTAATACATATCTATCGTAGGTTCCATGCAGTCTTTATCAAAACATTGTGTCAAATCAACAGTTTTATGTGTGATTTGACAGGCATACGTTTGGGTATAAAAGAGGATGAATATCGTAAAAAGTAATAATAATTGACGCATATTGTTAATAAATGAGCTAAGATGTTTTGAAATTCTTTCAAAGTTTTATTTTGCTCCTTCTCTGTAGTGTGAATGCACGAGCACTCAGAAATTTTTGTAGTAGGTTTTTGGATTTTCACTGATATAGTGTTTCTTGTCTTTGGGGTCAGTAGGAACCGAGTCACAGAGTTTGACTTCTTCCCAAGAATTTGGGTGTGCGTATGATGGGCACGTAGGGTCTATATGGTCTATAAAGAGCACCTGAAGAGGAAGTCATAGTTCACGAGCCAAGTAGGCACGATGAAATCCATCCAAGAGCACGGGGAATTTGATAGGGAAGGCTGTCTCGTATGAGATTTCTCAAGGTCTTGGTAGTATCTTACAGTATCTTTCTACAACTTCTACGACAGGGGGCATCAGTGAATATTCTTTTCCATCGTCTCATTCATAACGAAGCAATCCACCAAGATTGAGGGAATCATAGCCAAACTCAAGGAGGGAGGTTCGTAGATGTCTTTGGGTCTCAATATTCGCTTTCAAAGCATAGAGGGTGGTGAGATTGAGATCACTCGGGGGTACGTCAAGGAGCTTTATGGTTGCCTCTCTATAGGGTCTGAGTGCTTCATCTATAAGCATTGGTATCTCTCTGAGATCTTTTGCGAGGACTTCAAACGGGCGAAATTCTAGGATTTTCATAGTGCGAACATTATGGATAAAATACAATTTTAGGCAAATAACTGAATTATGTCATCAAAATTATTTTCATCAGTTGCTTTTTTCATAGCTTTTACAAAATCTTTTCGTTTGGTACCTTCAAATGTAGAAAGTTTCATGTGATGTTTCAAAAGAAACAACTCTCAAAATAATCTCGTAACTCGTCCATTATAATCAAAGAAAGGTTGTGTTTTAGACATACTATTTGTATTGTAATCATTTATACACTCATTTTTGAATTAAGTTGTCAAGAATAAATCTATATCTCGTGTAGAGTTCATCTTTATCAAACACAGCTTCGTCTTCAATATCCATATTCACATACGCAGACATCAAAAAATACTCAATAAAATCTTGAATTTCTTTCTCTTGGTATTTTTCTTTATAATCAATAAGGTTCATAAGCGTCGAGTAAAGTATTAATGGTTTTCTACACTCCTCCTGATTGTTTCTTTTTAAAATACGAAATAGCTTGCTTGAGTCTTCCAAGATTGACCTCTTCACGGTTACACTTGATATATTTGGCAAAGACAGGAAATCTATTGAGCATCTGAGTGTGAAGGTCTTGGGCTATTCCACGGTAGGATTCATGACCTTGTGGTGCACTACGAAGCTCGACAAAGTATTGAATTTCTCTTGGATTCCAACAGTACATCGTTCTATAACGATAGGCAAAAGGAACAATAAATTGGGCTTGGTAAGGAAAGTCTTTTTCTATCAAATCAAAGGTTTCTTTTGCTTTCAACATCGCACGTTCAAAGATCTCTTGGCATCATGAGTCAGTCACGAGCTGTGGGGTTTCAAAGCCGTGATGAGCGGTAAGAAGTTGTCTGGTAAGGCTTCCCATTCTGTGTCTGTGGACATCACGATATCCTCCGTAGTCCATCAGGGTTTCAAAGGCAATATTTCAAGCGTGCTCCGTCTCTCTGAGAGTTGGGGTGAAACGGTCTTTGTCTTCGTATGCTATGGCAAAGATGGTCTCGATCAGGCTTGGATTGGCTTTGACTTCGTCGTATACCTGTCCAAAAGATCCACGGCTATAGCGATATGCCATACTGGCAGCCATATACGCATCATCGAGCGTCCTTTCTGGGTGCATATCGACTCTCTGCGTTCTCTCAAAGTTGAGAGTTTTTTCAAAAGAAAAGCTCGTTCTCACCAGATCAAAAAGTCTATTTTCAATATCAATCAGACACGTATCTCTTTTTGAGTGGCATTTTTCTCCAAGAAATACAGGAAAAACCGTTCTACGACCTTCTTCGAGGAGGAGTTGTCCTACCTCATTGGCTTCAGCAAGAGGATTGGAAAGCAAGCGAGTTATCATATATTCAAGGGTTCTTAAGTTCATGCTGAGTGCCATAGAGGTCGGCATACTCGCCGTCAAGAGGTAGCGACTCGCATCAAAAGATTTCCCTTTACATGCTTTTTCAAATCAGAGTTTCACTACATTTCTTTCATTTTCTGGAGTCTCTGTGAGCAGTTCATGGAAATAGTCTTGATTGGAGGTTTGTACATAACTACTAATCTTGTTGGTACATTCGATATAGGCATCATGGAGAGCTTCTAGTGTTTCTTTGTAGACCGAAGCATACTGAGAATTCAGGATATCTTTGTCTATGTTGGCATCTGAGAGCACTTCAGTCCAATCGATATAACGGCTTGATTTTACGATAGGAGATGTTAGTCTTCTTCCTGTGATATCTTTCCCGACCAAGTCAGAAACTCACTCAATACACACTCTTACATGTGAAAGCTCTTTGAGCGAATTGTGTCCATAATCTTGTACCCATTTTTGGATAAATTTTCTAGCTTTTTCTTGATTTTTGTGTTCTGTTGCAGGTTTATTTCTAGCAGTTTCAATAGCTTGTAAGATTTCATCAGCTTCAAAATCATCTTCCTCAATAGCCTGAAGGAGTCTTTCACGAAATCCAACATGGGTACGAGAGTATGCTCCTGCGAGGGTTGCCCACTGCTCATCAGAAAGGGTATCATACACATAAAAAACCTTTCCTTCTAGGTTGGAGACAAAGTATAAAAGTATATCTTCCACCTGCTTTGGGGTGAATTTGCGAGAAGATGGTATCATAAGACCAAAGTAAAGAGATAAAATCCGTAGGCATTATATTATTTCTCAAAATAAATGCAAAAAAAATGAAAGAAGAAAGCACCAAGGCTGAAAATGAAACATCAAAATATAGAGCCATCAAATGCCAATTACGGGATTTTGATGACTCTAATTTTTTGGGAAAAATTGATTATTTTTTCCCCTTACTATTTAATGTATATTTTATTGTCTGAGATGAGTGTCTCGACTTGTTTTGAACCAGAAGTATGCCCATCTTCATATTTAATTTTAACTACAGTATCACTGCTCCATGTCATCTCAGTAGTATACCAAGTTCCTCCAAGTACTGGAGTATCAGTTACTATTTCTGAAAGATGATTTTTTATGTATGGCTCATAGATATCGGTTTTAAGATACTGTCTCGTATTGTATGCAATAAAAGTGTAAATAGCTTGTTTGAAAGAGAATGCCACTTGTGCATCTGCGAGATTGTTACATCTTACTATAAATTTTTCGAGGATGACTGCAATTTCACTATCTGAGAAAGAGCTTGATTTTTTTGACATAGCTTTTTCAAATAGTGTTTTTATTTGAGCTTCATTTCATTTTCAAATACATTTTCATTGATATTTTACTGAAACAGAATTTGCAGTACAAGCATTTTTGTAGGTGGTATTATCAACTCCACACACGGGTGCGTAATCTTCAGTACAAGTTCTATTAGAACAATCAAATACACAATTTGCCCCAGTCCTTCCTACATATTTTCCATCAGGACATTTCATAGCATCAGCATCACATGCTCCTCTATACGTACCACTACTTCCGCAAAATCATGTATACAAGACGGTTGCCCAGGCTACTTGTGCTTGACAAGCATTGGAGTAAGTCTTTGCTCAAGGCTTTGATTGAACACAGACTCATCAAGTTCCACACGAAGGCATAGGTGGTTGGGCACATACAGGTGCATATTCATACGTACAAGCGGTTCCAGTTACCAAAACAGCTTGTGCATAAGAATGAGAAACAAATAACATTCCTATAATCATAAGTAATAATAATAATATTTTATTCATAATAGCATCTATTAAAAAATAAATTTCAGCGATTTCCACACTCTCTATGTTGTCATTTTAAATCCAATTCTAAAAAATAAAATAATTTGTCATCTACTCGAATTTAAAATGAGTTCCATAATATACAACGAAACATACCTAAAAACGTGACAATTCCTTTTTTCTACAAAAGCCATCCTTCAAGAAGGATGGCTTTTGTAGTGGGATTTTTTTCGAGAGATTGTTTTATGTATACGAAATTTGAATTTTGTTGAGTGCTTGCTTGAGGATTTCAAGTTTTTCTGGTTCAAGAGAATTATAGCAGGCAGAATACCTGATAAATTGTTCTTTTTCATTTCTAACAGTACTACCCACAAATGGAACTCCGACCAATCAAATAGTTTCAATCATTTTGCTGTTGAACTCCTCAGATGATGAAATTGCTTGTCAATTGAGCTTTTTTGGACAGTGAAAGAGCATAAAAAATCCAGCATCACACTCACAGGCAAGCTGGAATCACGCTTGTTTGAATATGGGTACCAAGACCTCAAGTCTTTGTTGGTACATCTGTTGAATCGATTTCATATCTTCTTTGCTTTGTGGAGTTTTGAGATATTCATTGAGTCCCACTCCGAGAGGTCCGAAGATTCCAGAGTCAGAATTTCCTTTTATTTTCGTGAGTTCTTCGATAAAATCCTTGCTTCAAACCGCTACTCCAAGTCTCCAACCACAGGCAGAAAGAGTTTTTGAGATAGAAAAAAGTTCCATCCATTCGAGCTCTGGATAGTGAACGGCAACCTGACTGAGGGCAATATGATTTTTGTGTACCACTCCAGCATAGGCTCCGTCATTGACGAGACGGACTTGGTTTTTGATACAGTAATCGATGATTTCTTCCCATTCTTCTTTTGATGCTCCTATTGGACAGGGATTTCACGGTTTTACAGTAAGAATCATCCTTGGTCTGACAAGATGTGGAATATTCTCAACTTTGAGACGAAAATTCTCGTGACTATAGAGTGGAAGCACATACGAAGTCTCTCAAAGATATTCACTCCAAGTCTCAATAAGGTCGTATGATGGGGAAGTTTTCATATATCCGACATTATCCACGGGACTATCGGAGCGATTGGCACCACAAGCTATTGGCAAAAGGGGAAAGATTGGTTTTTCTCAAGGAATCAAGAGAGTACCCAGATGTGGAAACTTGTGGGGGTCGATGCTGGTATTGTGCAAGACAAAGGCTTCGCACAGTCCTTCAGGAGCTCTGTTGTCCCAATAGGTATGGACTGCATTGTCATTTTCAAGAACGACTTTTGCTACGAGTGTTCTTAAAAGTTCTGGTGGATTGGTATCAGGTTCACCAACGGCAATATTGATGCTTTTTCAAGCTCAGTGAAGGTCTTCATATTCACGAATATATCGTTTTATTCTCTGAAAGAGATTTTCTCAAGAAAGTGGGAGATATTTCATAGTTTGAGAGTCAGGAAATAAAGTATGAATATGGTAGCAGAAAAAGAGAAAAAAGAAAGATTTTATGCAATATTTTTACTTTTTCTTTTAAATATGCTACAATACTATTAATTATTCATTTATCATCCCTTATGGCAATTTCACAAGACCAACAAAAGCAAACCATGTCCATGGATCCATTCAAAATGAATCCAGAAAAAGCTGATGAACAATACCAATTGGAAAAAGATTTTGATGCACTGTATTCCAATCCGTTGAAAAATGCTCTTGGAGGAGATGCATCAATCTATTCACTGATTCGTGGAAAGTATTTGCAAAACGGATGAAATCTCCAGAAGGCTTTGCAAAATTCGGTAAATGAGCTTTCATTGACTCCCGAAGAACGACAAGAACTCTTCTGAAATCTCAAAGAAGTCCTTGCTGTCAAAGATTCACAAGACCGACAAGAACCGCAAAATACTCTCTGAGACCAAACACAGCCTGTTACAGAATTCCCAAAAAGAGAAAAGCAAGCTGTGATTCCTAAGGGAGTGTTTGACAAAACATGAGCATGAACAGAGAAAACAACGGTTCAAGCTGACCCAAAAAAAGTGCCAAACAATGCACTCATTCCAGAAGAGCAGAGTCTGGATCCAAAGCTGGCACTTTCATGAAAATCTCAAGAACAAGATGGACAACAACAGATGTTTGAATCTCCTGAGTATGTGATTTTAGCGCGCTATCAATGAGATGGAAAGATTGATGCACAAACCTCACAAAAGATTCAAGACGAAGTGATGGGATGAAAGTCTTTTGCTGAGTCTATCGAAGCGAATGTGCAAGACCCTGTTGCCAAAAAGTCCCTTCTTGAAGCCATAGATGATGACCCAAAAAACGAAGAAGCTCAGAGAATCAAAAAACAGGGTGATTTTGTCAAAGATTTTGGTGATTTAGCTGGATGAGATGCAAAAATGAAGCGTAGTTTAGAAATAGACAATGTCTTTGAAGCTATAGCAAGTAACTACTCAAAAATTCCTCAAAAAGATGGACAGTTTGACAAAGACCGTGATTTTTCAACTGCAGTACAAGTAGCACACAGAAAAATCCTTGCTGAAAGTCCAAATCTCTCGAGAGACACTGAATCCTACAAACAAGCAGTGGCAGATATCGAGAGTAGGGATCACACAAGAGAGTATAGAGGACTAAAGTATGTCTACCAAGAAGGAAATGCATGAGATGCCAAAGAAAAAAAAATTGATGACCAAACCAGAGATGCTTTCAAAGAGACTGATCTCAGCAATCTTGCGAAAATTACCTGAGCAGAACGTATTCAAGAGCTCCTAAAAGCTCACCAAGCAAATACGCAAAGAGGTTTGGATAAATCCAAACAAACTCAAGAACAAGCAAGAATGATGGAATCACAGGACCGTGACGAGATTCCAGAAATAGCCTTTGAGGTGCCAAGTGCAAATCCTCAAGAAAAAATGAAAGCGAAAAGGTAAAAGAGCAAGAAGAATTTTATTGTAGAGACGTTCATTTATGGTGTTTCCAAGAGCAAACCTCAATGACAGATGCCTTGTCATGTCTGAACTCTCCCAATTGTCATACTGAACTTGATTCAGTATCTTTCGGAGAGTTCAGACATGAATACATACAAAATAATAGAGTAAAAAAACGTTTGTGCTGAATACAGATTCTGAGGTATCCTCAGAATGACAGTACATTGGAGGAACAGACGAGAGTAAAAGCATACCCCCTCCGCCCTATGGGCATCTTCCCAAATTTTAGGGAAGGAAAAGTGCAAAAATATCTTTTTTTATTTCATCATCTCTTGGTTTGTTTCCTCTTCTTGCTCTTCTTCTTCTGTATCGTTGAGCCAGAAAGCAAGAGTGACGAGGAGACCAAAAGTCAGGGTCTCAAGATACACTCCATATCCTCAGAGGTCAAGTACCAGCAGTGCATGTGGAACGTTGGCAAAGAAACTTGCTACTCAGTTGACCCATGCGAGACTATAGTATCCAAGAAACCCTGAGATAAATCCAAGACTTGGATGGATGCAATCAAGAACTATTGAGAACGCTCAAAGCCCCATAGCGAGTGGAATCACTCCTCCCACAAGCATATTGGCAAATGGGGCAAATACTGACACCTGACCGAATTGAAAGAGCATAATTGGGAGTGTCGTGGTCATAGCAGAGAGCGTGAGAACGAGACTTTCTCGAAGCGCAAGGACATTTGGGACAAATGAAAAAACTTTTTTCCAAAAACCTTGAAAGTATACGAGTCACAAGAGTGCCAAAAAACTCAGATGAAGAGAGATGTCATAGTTGAGTGAAAGAGGATTGATAATGACCATGATAGCAAGTGTTGAGAGCGTCAGGGCAAGAGATTCTCATTTTCTTCCAGAGAGCAAGATCAGGTATCCGATGATTCCCATAATACTTGCACGTACCACAGGGGCACTTCCCCCGACGAGCGTTGCATATATCAAAATAGAAGCGGGAACGAATACCAGACGAAGCACCACAGGGAGTTTTTGAAACAAAAATCACGCAAAGATGACGATAACCGTGATATTAAACCCACTGACCGTGATGAGATGGGTGAGTCAGGATTTTTGAAAATTGTTTTGCATATCTTCAGAGATGTTTTCCTTGGAACCAATGAGGATTCCAGCCAACAAGACGGCTTCATCAGGTGGATAGAGCCCGAAGATATGAGAGAGAAGATTTTGTTTGATTCATTCGATAGTGTTGGTATACCAAGGAATCTTTCCTTCTCAAACACTTTTTATTTCAGGACTGTCTATTTGAAAATAGATTCATTGAGAGAGGAGATAGAGACGGTATGAGAAGAGTGGAGAAAAGTCTTTGATAGGTTTGAGTTTTCCTCGTAGGGTGAGTTCATTTCCTTTGGTGAGCTTTTTATATGAGGAAAGGATGAGATATCCGTCTGTGTCGAGAGGAGTTTGATTGACGGATCGTAAATGGATACGATAGGTGGTGGATGTCGAGGAGATTTTGACAACACTTTCAACTTGTGCCTGAATGGAACGTTCTTTTTGAAAAAAAGGCGCTAAAGAAGACTCGTTTTCATGAAGATACGACCAAGAGAGAGTGGAAAATACCGTTCATAAGCACAAAAAAAATCACGCAATGAGAACCAAAACGTGATACTGCTTCATCATGAGAAGAAAAAGAATTCCTCAGACAAAGGTGCTTGAAAGAACCAAAACAGAGAAAAAAAATGAGTCACATATATTTCAAATCCACACCCCACTGAGAAATCAAATACTTCCCCATAAATAGCGAGTATGGAGCGACATATTACAACATATCATTAGATCTCGGGGTTTTATAGATGCGATACAACCCATGAAATCCAAATAAAATCAACATAACAGCTCCTATTTGAGTAAAATCGAGTCCTACATAAAGTTTAAAAGCATCGTATTTTCCACTCAAAGCCTCTCCTCCGAGGAGAATACACCCAATAAGAGCCACTCACATATATCCGATGATTCCACGTACTGAGACAAACATAGCAGACATATAGAGCCCACAAAAGAGGATGAAAAACAAAATTGCGTAGAGAATTGCGAGGGGAAAAATGGGTACTTCGTAGGGTACAGGACTAAATGGATTGGTATACAAAACTTCAATTCCAATACTGGTTTCTTTTCCATAAACCTGTCCTCCAAAGAAAGCTCATATATATCCGAGTACCGATGCAAACAAAAATGAGAGTATAGAGACATCAATATATTTTCCACTTCTGATTCATCATTTCAGGAGTGAGAAATAGAGAATAGCAAAGAACCCAAAGAGTGCTCCGATAAGAGAAAAATTATAATCACTCATAATAAAAAATTCTATAGGTTGCTTGATGAATTTAAAATTATTCCAGTTTGCTATGACATAAAAGAGACGAGAACAGATGAAGGTTGCAAGGAAATACCACAAGAGTTTGTTGAAGAAAAAAGCTTCATTGACCCCAAATCTATGAGAAAGTCTTTTGAGCATCCACATAAAGAGGAAAAAGCATAGGGTAAGAGTGAGTCCAAACAGATACACTTTTATTCAAAAAACTTCAAAAAATGGGTACATGAATTATATTTAAAAATAAAAAATCGAGCACTATTTTATATTCAATCAAGAAAAAGTCAAATAAAACGACGTTCTCAGTCTGACCAATCAAGTGTCATATTGAAAAATAAAAATGATTTTTGAGCGTAGAGAATCACTTAGTCCTTCGCTTCTTCACACTTTTTGACACCTTCTAGATACGCATAATACCATATTGCAGTCTTAAAAATATCAAAAACTCCTCCGATGTACCCCAGAAAGATGATGAGAATAACAAAAATACTCGCGGTGAAAATGAGGGTAATCATCAGGTAGAGTTTGGTGGTAATATAGAGGATTGCCATCGAAAAGATGATAGGAAAGATTAAAAATACCAAAAAGTTGATGATAATGCGAAGATTGACAAAAAATACAAAAAAATAGAGTCTTACCGTTGTTCCGAGAGTGAGAATGGACATCTTGAGAGAACCGCCAAGGGATTCAAATGCTTTTTTCCCTCACAGAATGATTTCAAATTTTGCGTACGCAAACAGAATATTAATAATAGTGGAAATGCAAATCAATATCAAAAAAGCCCAATTTACCCATCCTATATAATGAATTCCAGCAAACCTTAAACAGAAAAGATAGATATTGAGAACCGAAACAAACTTGAATTGGGAGAAGATATTTGAATATTCAAAGAGTGGCAAAAAACGATAGAGTCCATGCCCAATTGCCTCGGAGAGACTAATATACTCATCTTCTCCTCATTTTCTTTGAGCGAGATACCGAACGAGCCCTCCTTCAAAAGTAGGCATAATGAGAATATAAATGAGGAAAAGAGCACCTCCAATCACTATCACATATGGCAAATATCCGCTATGGAATGCGTTCAAAATCAAACTCAATGCTTCATCATTTTTTCAAAAGAGAACCACATAAGTGTAAATTGTTTGATAGACGAGGACTACAGTGAGAAGCAGAATAGAGAATAGTCAAGGAAGGAAATAAAATTGTTTTAATTTCGAATCTTCTTGAATTAAATCCCATGCCTGCTGTATAATTTTATTTCTTAAGTTCTCAGCCATTTTTGAATACTCAAAAGATAAAAGATACGAAATTTGAGAATCATTTATGAGCAAATTGTATCGTTTTATCTGATACCACATAAGAATCGAGAATACTTTGAGTGATTCCAAGAGGAGAAGGATAATGAGAGGCAATCGTAATATTACGGATATTTTTATCAATGTACACTACATTGTCTTTACTATAAAGTGTTTTGATGATTTGTTCGTCACGCAAGAGGTTAATGGCTTGTTGTTCCATTTCTTCTTGTTTTTTAGCAGGAAAGAGCTGTGACTTGAGTGAACCAAGGATTTGGTCAAGCTTCTGTTCTCGAATACTGGAAAAATTGTATCCTCATTTTGCTTGACCTGAATGAAAGTATGAGTAGATATTAAAATCATAAAATCCCAAGTCAATTCCAGCAAGGATCAAATCATAATCCTTTTCGTCATTGACCATTTTTTCATTGAGGTCAGTCATGCTCATAGGAATAGCTTCTACAGCAATGCCATAGGTTTCTAGGCTACTTTTGATAATATTTACCACCTGTGCATATTCTTGCTGACTATCAATATAGTAGCATCTGAGCGTGAATTTTTTGAGGTCTGAGTCATAATAGAACTCATCATCTAAGACAGCAAGTTTTGAACGTTTATCTTCAAGAGAAAGGGTTACTGCATTTACTTTTCCACTACTCGTAGTGGTGGTTCCAGAGTTGGTACCTCCTGAAGAGGTCGTTCCTGATTGGGCGAGAGGAATTGCTTCTTTAATAACTTCTCCAGTTCACTCGTTGGTTGGCTGGAGTGCTGATTCTTCTTTTTTAGTCCCATAGTATACGTGAAATACTTCCATCTGTTTTTTCACTCCATTAATCATAAATGACACGGTGTACGTATTCTCTCATTTTTTGATCGTCTTGTAGGATTCTTTGAGACGATAGTAAAATGAAGTATTGCCTGCTTTATATCCTGAGAGTTTGTAATCATTTATATAGACTGCAGTGACCTTCTTTCAAAGAGTAGTACCTTCCACTAAGATATCGTCTTTTTCTGTCATGGTATTCAATGTCGTAAATGGTCCTTTGATGAATATGAGTTTTGGCTCTGTTGTAGTTCCTGACTCTGTTTTTAGTGTTTCTTTTGGAATTTCTGGTTTTGCTGGAATCACTTCTTTTTTCGCGAGCTTTTCTTCAAGGACTGCTTTTTTATAGTATCAAAGACTTTTCATGATACTTTCAATATTTTGATTTTTGGCTACTTTCTGAGTATCTCATTTTTCGCTTAAAAAAGGATTTTTTACTTCATTGAATCCATCTCAAAGAGCACTGAGAATTTGTTTTCTGTCGATTTTGTCGAGAATAAACCCACGCAAGTCAATGTTTCTAATTCTGGACTCATTGAGGAACACAGCAGAGAATTTATTGAGTGTATAGTCATATTCTTGGAGTCTTGGAATCGAGTCATTGAGAACTTGGTTTTGGTCAAAAAATACTGATACATTATCTTTTTGTTTGTTAAAATGTACCGTATCTTTGAAAAATTTGATAATATATTTGCTGATAAGAATGTTTTTTTCAGTGTATTTTTCATTTTTTACCAAAATGAGTTTTTGTAATCAAAGACTATCATCATAACTGACGGTATCCACACGATAAGGACCTGAATAGACTCCATCAACGGGATTGAATTTTCCAAAGAGTTCTTTGTTTCCAATATTGTCAAGAATATCTTTTGATGCAATGGGTTGCATGAGAACAGAAAGAAAACTAATATCCTGAACCACATTTTTAAATATGATAATTCCATCTTTTTCTTCAATCTCGGTTCCTTGAAGGAGTGCACTAATGGCAGGATTAATATCTGAGTTTTTGAGCACATTAAAAGTGGAGAGTATGTCATCAGTGCTGATAGGTTTTCCATTTGACCAATAGGTTCCTGGTTTGATGGTACATTCAATTCTTGCGAGATTTTCTATGTTACAATTTGCCAAATCTCCCGTCATTTTTTTCTCTTTATAGTCATAATTCATCAAAGAACGGTACAAAAGAGAGATGATATTCTTGTTATAATCACTACTTCCTTTAAGTGGATTGAGATCAGGAAAATCCCCAATGATTCCTTCGGAAACACTTCATCCTTCCTTGGCTATTTCATCAGCATCATAGTAGAGATAGACATAGATGATGTGGCTAAAAAGAAGCAAAGCAAAAAACATACTTATAAACAATAAGTACTTCTTGAGCCTCTGGGATTGTTCTTGGTTCATGAGTCTTTTTAAAGAATACAAACTTATTTGAGGAAGAAAAAGAGAAGCGCATTGATAGTAAAGAGTACTCCAAGTACAATGGTAGTATTATGAAGAACTTTTTCAGGTCATCTTTTAGTTACTGGTCCCATACCTCATCCCATATTGGAAAGGTTGAGAGAGACATTTTTGTTTTGAATCAGCACTATTCCAATCAAGAGAATACTAATTATTATTTGGGTAATGGTAAGAACGGTCATCATTTTCTTATCTTTTATTAAATAAAATCGAATATAACATATTCATAATTGTAAAAATTGCAACAGCAATTGCGAAATTTACGAAACCATGAATCTTATAGGTAATTCCATCAAACATCAAAATTTTGTTGATAATGATATCAATAAGGAGAAGCATAAACATGTTAATCACAAAAACAACAAGTCATGAAAAAAACAAAGAAAATGGAATCCCAAGAATTTGAAGTATTGGTTTGACCGATATATTGAGTACTCAGAGGATGATTCCTGAAATGAGATAAGTTTGCCAAACATTAACACCTACAGTGACACTATCCGCTCATCTATAGTGAGTGAGAAGAAAGCTAATAGCAAAAAAAATTCCTGCATTGAGAAGAATAGAAAAAAAAATTTTCATACGCGAATCTTACCAGATAAAGTATGAGAATTATAAAAAAAGAAGTTCTTTTGTCAAAAAGGTTCTGTATTCTTAACTCTTTCGGTTTTTCATTTACAACACACTGCTAATAAATAGCACGATTAAGACAAGAACAAGGTAAAAATTAACATCAAAAAAACTGTGATTTTCACGGTTTTTTTTGAT
>Ga0209373_10001775_pt1 | contig 24013 bp, 35 predicted proteins | sample Higcelweek5metaG_FD_187173 | JGI IMG/M metagenome (GOLD analysis project Ga0209373, IMG submission 187173) | Freshwater pond sediment microbial communities from the University of Edinburgh, under environmental carbon perturbations - High... | ecosystem: Environmental > Aquatic > Freshwater >... | reverse complement strand
GGACCAAAGAAAGCCAGAATCACCCGGCCATATTTCTGAAAGAACCCGGTTACGGCAGCCCAGTTGTCGATGATCAGGGCGGCGCCGATGGCCAGCACGGCAATGGCGGCCCCGATGCCGGTGGCCATCATGCTGGCCGACATCACCTGCCATGCCACCGCCACCAGGGTAAAGGCGGGCGGCAACAGCACCAGCGCACTGCCCAGAGCGAGGATTGCCATGGTGGTGACCGGGCTTTTGCTGGCCACCTCGGCGAGGAAGGTCAACACCGGAGTGACCGGTTCGACCACCGCCGCCCACGCGCGGGCCAGCACGCCCCCCACCGCAGTGGCGAGGTTTTGCGCCGCATTGCTGGCGGCGTTCATTGTTTCGTTGGCTTCGGACATGCGGGTGGCATAGTCGGCCTCTACGGCCCCGACATTTTGTAGGGCAGCCTCTTTAATCCGGTAATACTCCGGCATGTTGGCCAACATGGGCCGCAGGAAATTCTGGACCTGCATGTCGCCGAACAGCGCCCCCAGCCGCGCCCCGCGCTTGGCCTGATCGCTGCCCAGCAGGCTGTCGATCTTTGCCAGCACCACTTCCATCGGGTTCTGCCCGCTGGCCATGGCGTCGGCCATCACCCTGGTCAGGTCGACCCCCCGCTCCCGAAAGTTCTTCAACACTTCGGGAGACTGGATTTTTGCCATGAAATTATTGACGTTGTTGGCCGCTTCGCCCTGTGTCCCGGCCCCCTTCATGGCGATCTGCAACGCGGCCCCCATCGAGGCGATGGCCTCGGTGCCCTGCAATCCCATGGTCCGCGCCTGCGCCCCCAGCACCGGGAAATAGGACGCCATGTCTTTCAGCTCGAACTTGCCCTGCTTGCCAGCGGTGGCCAGCATGTCCATCGCCCGGGGCAGGCCGTCCGGGGTGATGCCCAGCGTATCGATCAGCACCCCGGTGGTCTTCGACAGGTCGACGATATCGGCCTTGGTGGCGGTGGCGGTGCGGCCAATGGTCCGCACCGAGGCCAGCGCCTTGTCCGGGGCCATCCCGCCCGCCACCAGATCCTGCACCGCATGCGCCAGATCGGTGACCGACTGGTTGGTTTCAGCCGGCACGGACAGGTCGCGCAGGGTCGCCCCCATGCTGGCCATCGACGCCTGCGACATGTCGCCGGTAATGCGGATATCATTCAGCAGGCTTTCAAGGTCGGCGGCCATCACCACCGTCTTGCCGATCCCGGCCAGCGACCCCGCCCCGGCGGCCAGCCCGGCCCACCCGGCTTGCAAGCGCTGGGTGGCGGCCTCGACCCCCTGCACCGAGCGCATCGCCGCCCCGATCACCCCCTGAAAGCCCGCACCGAGCACTGCCCCGATGCGCAGGACCAGATTCAGGCTCATCTATCGGCTCCTTCAGACAGGAGGGTGGAGACGGCGGCGCACCAGTCGAACAGCTCGGCCAGCGTCAGCGCACGAAGGTCACCCAGCGACCAGCCGGTGTGATGGGCCAGCCCGACCACCGCCCGGCGCAGGCTGTGCGGGGTCAGCGGTTCAGCGGTGCCGCCGCCGTCTGATTGCCCGGTAGGGGAAAATTTATCAGCACGGTTTGCAGGGTGCGGTAATCCTCGAACGACACCTCGCGCAGCACCTCAAGCGACACCCCGGCAAGGTGGGCCAGCATCGCCACTTCGGCCTGAGCCGCTGTCATGTCGGGGCGGATGGCGTCAAGCTGGTCGCCGACAGTGGGGAACCGCAGGGTCAGGCTGGTATGGGTGGCCCCGTTGTGCTCAAAGGGGTGCTTCAGCTCGACGGTACAGGTTGGACGGGCGGCCATGGTGCTGGCTCCTTTCATCACACAGGGATTACACAGGTTCGGCGGGGTTGCCGGTGAGCTTGACCTTCACCTTGCCGCCATCGCCGGAACTGACATCCAGCGGGTCTTCGATGAAGGCATCGGCCACCATCCACGCCTTGCCGACGTCCGAGCGGAACACCACCGTCGCCCCGGCAATCTGGCGGATGTCTTCCAGCGGGGTGGCCGCCGCGACCATGATTTCGCATTCCACGGTGGCGGCCACCGTTTCCTCCGAGTATCCGATCTTGTACATGCCGGTGACCGGCTTGCGCTTGACGCCGCCCAGAGCGATCTTCGCCCCCGGCATGGTATCGAGCGTCTGGCCGTCGTAGGTGATGGTGGCACGGCCTAAATACTGGGCCATCAGGGCCTCCTTCGTTCGTTTGCCTTAAAGACGAAACTGGATCTGCCCGGCGAACACCCGCAACTGGTTGATGATGTCCGGCGGGATCAGCGCATCGACCCGGTTCGGATCATCGGCGTTGCGCTCGACGATCAGTTGCGCCTTGAAGTCGTCGATGTTTTCGACCCAGCCACGGGTTTCCCACTCGCGGGCCAGCGCAATCAGCTCTGCCCGCAGGATCGACGGGGTGACAATTGCCTGCCCGGCCCCGAAATTGGTGCCGTCATTGGCCAGCTTGTGGCGGGGGAATTTCTGCGCCAGCCGGGCCCGCAGGGTGCGGCGCAGGACGGCCAGCGTGGCCAGCGTCTCGACGTCAAGATACGACGCATCCGGCAGGCCCGAGCCATTGACCTGATACGTGGTGATGGCGCGTTCGATGGCACAACTGCCATCGGCGGCAACGGTAAAGGTGCTGATGCCGTCATACAGCAACAGGTTGCGCTCTTCCCGCCGCCAGCGGGCGGCCTCGCCGGGGGCCAGCATGCCGTCCAGCACCAGCGTTTGCAGCGGGCGGGCCGGGTCGTTGTCCAGCGCCGCCGTCGCGGTGGCGGCATAGATGGCGGCAATCACCCATGGCGGGGTCGGGCTGCCCTGCACCCCCAGCAGGCTGATCACCTCGGAATTCATCCCCGCGCCGAGGGTTGACAGGCTGCTGTGACTGCCTGCCACACAGCCCCACACCTGACCTTCGATCTGGCGCATGCCGTCCCAGCGGTCGGCGATCTCGGCCACCACCTGCGCCAGACTGGCGGCATCGCCATAGGGGCAGACAATCTGGTGATACTGCACGTCACCCAAAGCCGCCATCGCGGCAGCCAGGTCAGGGTTGGCGGTGCCCCCGGCCATGGCGGCGAAGGCGATGGACAGCCCGGCGGGGGCGCTGTCGCCCGCGTAGAAATTCAGCCGCAGGTCCAGATCGTTGAACGCCTGCCCGGCATGGCGGCAGGTCAGCGTCACCACTCCGGCGCTGGCGCTGGCGGTCACGATCAGGTCGGGGGCATCGCCGATGGCCTCGCTGATGGCACCGGCCACCGTGGTCGCTCCGTCGCCAGCGGCCACGGCGACCTGTACGCGGGTGCCGCCGATATACACCGTCAGTGTTCCCGCCTGTTGCGCGGTACCGCTGACGGTGATGGTGCCGCTGGCTTTGGCTCCGGCGCTGTCGTCAGCCAGTGGCATCACCCACAGGTCACTGTCGGCATTGGCCCCCTTCCACGCCTCGACCATTTGGGCCAGCATCGACCCGCGCCCGAACAGGCTGACGGCCTGCCGGGTACTGGTCACCCGCACCGGCACCAGCGCACTGGCCGAGCCCGAGGCCAGCATCTGGCCCAGCATCAGCGGGCGGGTGATGTCCAGCGCGAGGCCCTGAATGGCCTTCGAGTTGTCGAACTCGACATAGCTGCCCGGCGTGCGCAGCGAGGCGCTGATCTGGTTAAAGGAAATCGCCATCGTCGCTTACTCCTTTGCGGCCTTGGGGGGCGTCGCCTCGATCACCGCCCCGTCCCGCAGGCGGCGCAGCCACCATGCCGAACGCGGCTTCCAGGCTCCGGCCACCGGCAGGGGCCTGGCGCTGGCCGGATCGCGGATGATCAGGTCAGCACGGGCAGGCTTGATGAAAATGTGGCTGTCGGTGTTCATGCGGTCTCCAGTTCGATCAGGTCGGTGACGGGGGGATCCCAAGTGGCGGAAAAGCTGGCGAAGTCGCCCAGTCCGGCCGCTTGCGCCATCACCTCCGGCAGGGTCGGCCCGCCGGGCAGCGGTGCCGTCAGACCATCGGGCAGGGCCGTTAAAGCAAAGGCGGTTTGCAGTTCGACCGAGAGGATGGAGACCGGTCCTGCGGCCGCCTTGGTAGCCGCCAGCGGCTTGATCCCCAAGGGGGTCAGGGCGCGGATTTCCAGCCCGAGGGACTGGCCGATCAGCAACCGTTCGATGTCTTCGGCGATTTGATAGGCCCCGACCGTATGCCCATCCCCTCGCCGTGCTGCGCCGTGGGTGCGCTTGTTCATCGCCCCGACCAGCACCGCAAAGCGAGCCTCAAGCTCCCAACTCGTTTGACCTTTGGGCTGGGGACGCTGGCTACCAGTGAACACCACCCATGCCCCTGGCAAACCACCAATGGCGCGGGCAAGATCGTCCTTGCCGTCAAACTGGTTTTCGTAAGACGCCACCGTCTTGAGCGGATAGCCCAGCAGCGGCAAGGCACTGCGCAGACGGTCGATAATGGCCTGCTCGATTCCCCCAATCATTGGATCAACCCCAGCATGGTATCGCGGATCAGGGCGTGGATTTCGCGCTCGTCCTCGCTGTCGATCCCAAGGTACGGGCGGGCGGGCATGTCGCCATTGGCCCCAATCCCTCCGCCGCCGAGTTGATGGATGCGGGCATAGGCAAGGTTGCTGTCTACTGACGCGGAATGCCCATCGGCTGTGGTGGTCAGCGACTGATAGAGGTGCCCCTGATCACGCAGGATGCTGCCGCCCCGTTCGGTCGCGGCCCAGGGCGTGCCGTCGGGGGCCACCTCGTCTTCAAACCGCCGCTCGGTCGAGGCCAGCAGCGACTGGGCAATCTCCTCCATCAACGGCGAGAGCTGCCCATCCAGCGCCGCCAGCGTCCGCAGGCGCTGTTCAATGGCGGCGAGATCTTCGGCATCAATGATGAGCGCAACCATGCTCTAGAACCCCTTCAAGCCACCGTTAAGGAACTGCCGTCCCGGCCCCACCAGCCGGGGGCTGTCGCTGTCTGTGGCCGCCGGAGCCTCGGGGGGTGTGACGCCAGCGGCGTGCAGGGTGACCTTGCCGCGAGAAATGTCCTCCAGCAGCGCCATCGCGTGCTTGTGGCCCGCCTCGACCGTCGCGGTCGGCGTGTCACGGGTCAGGCGCCAGCGCGCCAGATCACAGGCCAGCATCACCACCAGCGGCGGCACCGGTGCCAGCGGGATGGCATAACGCCCGCCGACATAGCCGTTGATCAGCTCGTCGGTGTCGGCCAGCGCCGCCGCCACCACCGCTTCGTTGACTTCACCGGTCACCTCGTGGTCGCTCAACTGGATGATCTCGGCCTCGCCAAAGCGGCGGATCAGGTCGGCGGTGCTGGCATAGGTCATTTGTTGGTCTTTCCGGCGGCGGGTTTATCCTCGGGCAGGTCGATGGCCTGGACCACCAGCAGCGGTTCGCTCCGCAACTGTTCGAGCTGTTCCGCGCTGAACTGGCTGGCCGGATAGTCCCGTGTACCGTGATGGGCGATACCAGCGCGGCGGAAGCCGTCCTTTTTGGCAATGATGCGAATGCCATCCATGTGTTCGATCCTTACAGCCAGGGGGACATCATCAGCTCGGCACTGCCGCGCCATTCGTTCGATTCGCCGTTGGGCTTGGTGTCACTCATCACCACCTTGCGGCCACTGCCTTCCAGCGTCGCCGGAACCAGCAGGGTATCGGGGACAAAGCCCGCCGGTTGGCCGTCCGGTTTGCGGATGCCGATCATGGCGGCGCGGGCGGCAGCGAAGGTGTCTGCCGTCAGCGGCTGGCGCGAGATGACCGCCATTTGCCACAGGCCGTACCCGGCGTTGACGCGGGCATCGACGCCATAGCGGATTTGCTTGCGGGAAAAGACGACCTCATCGGTGTCGGCATCCATGCGGGTGAAGGTGTAGGCGCGGCGACGCTGGAAGACGACGGGTTTCACCGCCCGTTTGGTACACAGCACGAACCAGGGTGTCCCCGTCCCGCCCATATGGTTGGAAACCGAAACGGCGGAACCGTCTTCGGCGTAGCCCGCATGGTCGGTATCGAAGAAATACTGGCCATCGAAACAGGACTGGCTTTCGCCTTTGCGCAACAGCTCGAAGACCAACAGGTTCGGATGCGCGGCGGCACCTTCGCCCATCAGGCTGATCAACGGGCCATACACCCCGTAGGTGTCGTCTTCGATGTCGTCACGATTGACCCCTACCGTTCCTTCAAACGGCCGGTTCTTGATGGTGAAATCGTGGGTTTCCAGATTCTGGATCTGGCGGTCGCCGATCCATTCACGGATCGAGAAATTCGAGCCAAGCCAGCCGTACTGGTTCTGGCTGGTGGTGGATGGCACATCCATTGCCACGCGCTGCCAGTCGGTGGCATTGGCCACACCGGCAAAAGCGGTCTTGAAAGCGGTGTTGAACCCGGTGAACAGGGCGTCCAGATTGGCGCGATTGAGGAGCATGGCGGTATCCTTACAACTCGACCCAGACGCCGGTGGCGTCCAGATCAACGATGGTGCCAATGGCCGAGCGGGTGCCGCCGCCGTCGCTGGCGGCAACGGTCTGGTCATCGACCGCATGGGCCGGGCTGCCGATGTGCTGGCGGGTCACATCCCCGGCGTTGGCCCAGCCAAAGCAGCCACGCTCGACGAGGACCGATGCCGCTCCATCGGCCCCGGTGCGGTTGTCAACCATCCGCCCGGCCCGCCCCAGACCGCGCAGGCCGGTCGCGGTGGTGGCCGGGGCCGCAAAGCCGCTGGCGGTCAGCACCACCACTGCCCCGGCAAAGATCACCACCCCGGCGGCGACCGGGTGTTGAAAGGTTTTGCCGTCGCGTTCGCGGGTGTCGCGGTCAGAGGTCAGTGCGGTCACTTGCCGGTCTCCTGCTGGATGTGCTGGCTGAAGGCTTCGGCAGACAGGCCCAGCTGGGCACAGACGGCGGTCTGTTCAGCGGTCAGCACCGGGGTCAGCACCGGCGCACCGGCAGGCGGCGCGGCAGATGACCCACCCGCACCCGCACTCTGGGCATGGGCCGCCACCAGTACCGGAGCTGCGGCCACCCACGCCTGAAAGCCTGCCAGATCCTTGGCGGCATAGTCGGCGGCCCAGCCGGTCAGGGCGGGCGGCAACTTGCCTGCGGCGGTGGCCTCGGTGATTGCCGTCTGGGCAGCGTGGGCGGCAGTCTGCGCCAGCACACCGGCGACCTGATTCTGGAGGGCGGTGAAGGCGGCCATCGGCACGTACTGCGCCGGGTCGGGGGTCACCGGGGGCGGGGTCTGTTTTTGGGCCAAAAGCTGGGCCACAGACTGGGCGTGTGCGGCAATCGCCGCACCGTCAGCATCGGCAGGCAGGCCAAAGGCCGTCCGCACGGCGGCCAGCGGATCGGCGTTGCCTCCGGTGACGGCGGGGGGCGCGGGGGGCGCGGGGGGCGGAACAGGGTCAGCAGGCATCGCGGGCACCTCCAGAGGGCTGGCCTGTTGCGAGGCCAGCGCGGTCAGTTCAAGGTTCGGCAGATTGGTCAGGGCGGCACAGCGCAGGCGGATCACGTCGCCTTGCGGGGTGTGATCAAAGACCGGGGAGAGATAGCGATATTCTTTTTTGGCGATGGCCTGATCGGCCTCGGGTAGCCAGTCGATACGGCCCCACAGGCCATCGTCACGGACGGCAAGCTCGCGCACCCACCCCGCCGCCGGGGCCGGGCCGCCAGTGCGGGCCGCCAGCCAGGCCTGATGGTTGTAGTCCAGCACCATCGCGGCCCCGGCAAGGTGGGCTTGCGTGGCGGTCAGCACCGCCGTCGCGGCAGCCGTGTCGGCAACCCGGTACGGGCCCCGGCCATCACGGCCCCGGAAAACCCCCAGCGGCAGCAGATGCACCCACTCCGGGGCGCGCCCCTGCTCTGGGGTCAGGTCGATGGTGTGGCAGGATGTCTGCTGTGTGGTGGGGGTGGTGCTCACTGCGTCCCTCTCCGTCGTGATGAGGGCACTGTAAGCGGCACGGAGCGGTCCCATAAGCCCGACCCCGGTCGGGGGGATGGTGGCGAAGGGGCGAAGGGGCGAGGGGGCGGATATCGCGGAAATCAGGGCACCCATGCGGCGGGCCGAACCCGGCGGGGCGGATGGGGCCGGACCAGCATCCCGCAGACCGGCCCCCGTTTAAAGCCCCTTTAACGGCGGCGCCAGAGCAAATCCCGAGCAGATGGACACATCTGCGACGACGTATTTGCTGAAACACAAGACGTGAGGGCGTTTGGAGTGATCGAGAGAGAACGGAAACGCCCTCACGGTCAGGATCGGTCGAGCGACGCACACAGCCCCCTTTTAGCGCCTTTTACCGGCCTCTTAAACCCAATGCGAGGCCCGCAGGCGAGGCCCGGACTTGAGGGCGAGCAAAAAGGGGGATAGGATTGATCTCAGGTGATCGGTGAGACGACCGGAAATGACGTTTTGCCGGCACGGGGTTGCGCAAGCAGCGTCGGACGAGGAAGTGACGCCCTCCCATCAATCACCATTCCCCATCACAAACGACCATCAATGAGTTCGTAGACGCCCTGACTGGCAACCTTCACAGAGCGATTGAACTCCACGATCACTTTACCCTTCCGATCAGGGTCTGGCGGCGGGAAGACGTGTCGCCCACCTGCTTTTCGGTGGCGGGCACCACGAATTCGGCACTGGCTGCCGCCGCCAGATCAGACGGGGCGGCACTCAGCTTGATGTTCAGCGCGCGGGCGGCATGACCATCCAGTGACGCCGTTCCGACGTTATAGCCCCAGCCGGGGTCGATGCCCTTGGGCACATCGACTACTTCGCCGGTGCGCGGATTGGTCCATGGACGCGTCTCGATCTCCGGCGAGGGGCTGACCTGATAGCCATAGCGGGCAAGGTCGCGGTCGCTCAGTTGCGTGGTCGAGCACCGGCAGCCCCAGCCGTTGGGCGGGTAATGGGTCTGCCAGAACGGATCATCGACCGGCAGCACCAGCCCGTGCCAGCGCAGGTGATCGGGGCGGGTGCGGCCATCGGCAATCGCCACATAGCGCAACCATGGTCGCCGGGCCTTGTGGCGCTGGATTTGCGACCAGCGGCCAGCGGCGCGGGCGATGCGCAGGTTAGTGTCATAGATGGTCTTCAGCCGACGCGGTGATCCAAGCTGCGCGCCATCGGCATCCTGCCCCCACCAACCTTTCGCTTGCAGCAGCGGGGTCAGGGCTTGCTTGAACTGCGCCAGGGTCTGGCCCTCGGCCAGTGCCTTTTGCAAGGCTCCATGCACATCGGCCAGAATGTCAAAGCCCGCCGAGCGGGCAACGGTAAAGGCGGTGGCGTGGGCCTCCTGCCACAGGTCCTGCCACGCTACTGAGGGAGTGAGGGCAAAGCCCTTGGCCTTGAAATAGGCCAGCGCGTCCTCGGGCGGCACGGCCTTGAGCGCGTCAATCTCAGCCATCGGCGGTTTCCCCACTCAGGCGGGCGGCGAACAGGGCCTGTGCCAGCGGTTCGGCCAGCGCGGTGGCATCTTGCCGGGCGACCAGCTCGGGCAGGCGGCGCTGGAATTCTTCCAGCGTGGCGCAGTCCTCCAGCAACGCCCGCAGCGGGGCCAGCAAGGGATCGACCAGCGGTTCCCACTCGGCCAGTTCGTCGGCAATCAGTGTGTCGATGGGGTCGGGTGCCTGCTGGTCCTGCTGGGCGTGGGCAGCGACCAACGATGTCTGCGCCGCCTTTTGGGCCATCGGCGCAGCCCCCAGCGGATGCAGCAGCATCGCGCCTTTGTCCGGGTCCGGCAGCCCCAGCCGGTCGCGCAGCACCGATTGTTCGACCTGCAAGCCGCGATCCACCAGCGTTGCCACCATCGTCACCAGTCCGGCGGTGTCTTCGCTGTCCGCTCGCCGGATCACCAGCCGGGGATACTTTTTGCGTGGGCCCCGGTTCAGGTCGATGACCGGCCTGATCAAATCGCGGTTCAGCGTTGCCGCCAGTTGCATGGCGTCCCAGGCTTCGATGTCGTCACGGACGTTCTCGTGGGCATTGGCGGTGCCGACATGCTGGCCGGTGTCGGTGGTGCCGGTCTGGCCCAGCACCGCTTTCGAGGTTTGCCGATCCAGCCATGCCGCCATGCGCTCGAACAGGTCGAGGTTGCCGCTGATCCTGGCCTCAATGAAGTCAATGGCCATCCCTTCCGGGATGATGGCGGCGGCATCGGCGGCAATATTGCGCACCGCCGTCAGCAGGATGTCCTTTTGCTCTGCGGTGGCACCGGGGCCAAAGCGGCCCACGCGCAGCGGCTGGCCAAAGCCATCCAGGAACGAGACCCAGCTTTTGATGTCGTAGTTTTTGAACAGGTAGCTCCACGCCACAGCACGGGCCAGACCGCCGCGAATCGGCAGGCCGGACTTGGTTTGATGGTTGTGCAGGATCCATTTCCACGGGGCGAGGTCTTCGCCTGCCCCCAGCCCGCGCAGGCGCAGGGTGCGCCCGTCAACGCGGTCGAATTCAAACCACCGAGGATCGCGCCATTCCAGCCGGGCGGGCAGCCACAGACCATCGGCGGTGTCCCACAGGATTTCGGTTGCCGAGAAGCCTTTGCCGACCGCATCAAGGATATCATACAGCTCCAGCGCCAAGGTATCGCGGGCCAGCCAGGTGCGGATCAGATCGGCATCGGCCACCGACTGGGCATCATCCCCCGCCGCCTCGACCGTCACCGGCAAACAGGCCACCTGCATCTTGCGGGTGGACAGCACCGAGCGGTAATGGAGGTCTTTTTCCTCCATCTCCTCGGCCAGTTCCAGATAGGCCACCGCATCGCCGCTCTCGGCCGCCCGCAGCAACCGGGCCAGCCGGTGCGGGGTCAGCCCCTGCGCCGGGTGATCGGACAGGATCGACCGCACGCCGGTCACGGTCGGGCCGCCGTGCTCCCCGCGCAACGCCTCGCGCCGGATGGGATTGCCGTATTGATCGAGGAGGGCCATTACCATGCTCCGCGCTGCCAGCCCCGTCCGCCGCTGGTGTCGGCGTCGGGATCGTCGTTGTAATGGGGGTTATCCTGCCGGGCTTCAGCCCTGGCACTGGTGTAGTCGTAGTCCTGGACCGGCTGGCTGGCGGCGTGGATCGCCAGCGCCAGCGCCCAGAAGCGGTCAGCGTGACCGTCGGGGGTGCGCTCGGCGGTGAAGCGCACCGTGCCTGCCGCCGTGGTCTGTTTTTGCACCTGCCGCAGGTCAGCCCGGATGTGTTTGTCATGGGGGATGCGGATGCGGCGGTCTTCCATTTTCGACCGCACCGGATAGGCCAGCGCCTGCTTGGTCACCGGGGTAAAGGTCACCCCTTCCACGCGGTGCCCGCCGTATTTGTCCTGGGCATCATCAACCCAGCCAATGCCCAGCCCGGTGGCGTCGATGGCCACCCGCTCGCAGCGCTCAAACCACGGGTAAAGGAGTGCCTCTTGCGCCGATTTGCGCATTTTTTCCATGCACTCGACATGACGGGTATAAAGGACGTCGCCCAGCAGTTCGACCACCCACAGGACAGTCAGGTCTTTCTTGCGGCCAATGTCCACCCCGGCAAACAGACGGCCTCCTTGCGGCTCTTGCCAGCGGTCGGCAGCGGCATATTCCGCCGAGGCGATCAGGTCGTATTCCAGAAAGGCGGCATTATCGTCGGCAGGGTTGCACTCGTATTCCTGCTGAAAGCTTTCCTCGTCGGCACACCCGGCGCGGATGAAGTCGTAATAGGCGGCTTCGTCCATCGCCTGTCGCTCGTCGTCGGCGGGCAACATCTGTTGCAGCTTGAACAGGAAGCCTTGATCAAGGGCATCCTGCAACGTCACCCGGTGCAGGCTGATCCCCTTGGGGTTGCCGTTTTCGCGGCATTCGCGGATCAGCTCGTTGAAGAAGTTGCCGCTGCCGCGATGGGTGGAGATGATTTCCATCGACCCGCCCCAGGTGATCCCCGGATAGGCGATGGCCCACAGCTTGCGCGGGTCAGGGTGTAGGGCGAACTCATCGAGCACGCGGCCACCGCGCTTGCCTGCCTGCGCATCAGGGTTCGACGACATCGAATGGATGCGCCGTCCGTTGGCGAACTTCAGGACATGCGCGGTCTGGCCGGTCTTTTGATCCAGTACCACCTCGCCCAGATCCTGCGCGGCAAGGTTCATCACCCCGGCCCACAGCTTGCAATCCTCAATGAACAGCCGGGCCTGCATCTCGTCACGCGAGGATACCCACTGGTCCCATTTCTGCCCCGCCTGTGCCGTCCGCTCGACGCAGGCATAGGCGGTTGACCACGACAGGCCAATCTGACGGCTCTTTTCCATTGCCTTAAGGCGGCTTCTGTCCTTGATCCAGCGGCCCTGAAAGGGCAGGAAAATGGCGTCCGGGTCGGCGGGGATGATCCTGGCATTGCCCATTCATGCCCCCTTTAAATGATGCCGAGGGCGGCGCGGATTTCGGCCAGGGTTTCGGGCGTGACGCCTTTCCTGGTGGGCATGGCGTCCAGCTTCGCTTTCATCTCGGCCTCCAGGACAAGGCGTTCTTCTGCACGGATTTCATTGGCCTTTTGCACGTAGTCGGCGTTGGCCTTTTGCGCCATTGCCACGTTGCGCAGGACCTCGGAAAGGACCTTCGCGTCCTTTGGTTCCAAGGCCACGGCCTCGCCCTCTTCGACCGCCGATTGCAGGTCAAAGAGAGCGTTGCTGAGCATGAGCGCGTTCATCCGTGCCAGTTTTACTTCGGTACCATTGCCCATATCGCCCATCAAACGGTCGGCCATCGCTTCGGCGGCCTTGATCCGCCCGGCCAGCACATCGACCTTCTGGATGTGCCGCCCCAGCCCGGCCCGTGAGGGCTGCTGGCTGTCCGGCACCATCCCGCGCAAACGGGCGAGGATGTCGTCAATGGTCAGGCCATCCCGGCGCAGGCGGCCAATTTCTTCCCGCACCGCAGGCGGCAGGCGGTCGATTTTCGACGGGCGGGCCATCTTAACGGTCCCAGCGGGTACGCTCGACCCCCTCAACAGCCACCCGCCCATGGGCGGCGTCTTCGCCGCGTTCGGTCAGTTTCACCACCCGCAGCGAGCCATTCAGCCACGTCTGGGTCAGGCAGCCGGTCCTGACCAGATGGTCCAGATCCTGCCGCAGGTCATCGCGGGTATCCCGCGCAAAACCGCCGCGTTCGGTGGCCCTGTAGATCACCCCTTCGTTGGCCTCGAAACCGACCTCGACCAGCAGGCGCAAAATGAACAGGCGACGCGAGGCAACCCAATCCTTTTCAAAGCTCATCCCCGCCCCCGGTTCATGTGGTGGTCAATCAACTGGTTCAACGGGCGTTCAAGGCGGACCATCACCTGCCGCAAGCCCTCGACCTGTTCCGAGGCGACCTTGATCGCGCCTTCCATCGACGCCAGCCGCTCGCGCACGTCCGACAGGTCTTCGTGGTCGGGCAGCATTTCGAGGCGCGTACAGACCCGTTCAAGTTCGGCCTCCACCGTATCCAGGCGATCCCGCGTCTCCTGCAAGTCGGCCTTGCTGGCAAACTCGCCCTTGAGACGCCACAGGATGGCCGTTGCCACCAGACCGGCCAGTGCGGTCAGCGGGCCAGCCGCATCCGTGATGTCGCTCAGTGCGAAATCCATGGTCCCCCCCTATCGCCGCTGCTGGCGTGCCCGGCGCTCGTGGTCGGTGGCACAGTCGGCGCACAGGGGCGTGCCGGGGACCGCCTGCCGCCGCTCTGGCGGGATGGCATCACCGCAGCCGGTGCAGCGGGCCGGGCTGCTCCCTGCCAGCGAGCGCCTGCGCTTGCGGCGGGACAGCAGAGCCTCGCGGTGGGTCTGGTCGGCCATCTGGGCGCTGTCGATGCTGTCAGCCACGGCCACCCCCGATGCTCTGGGCAATCAGGGCGTCCTTTTCCTTTGAGGACCGGCTACTGCCGAACTCGAAGGCAAAGGCGTCTTTCAGGCAGGCCCCGAAAATCCCCGCCACGGTGGAGAGAATACCGACCACCTCGCCGGGGACTTGAGACCGGTAGAACGCCAGCACCCCGATGCAGGCGATCAGCCCGAGCGTCACCCCCGCCACCATCAGGTCAGCGCGGACGTTGCTGCGCCCCGATCTGGCCAGCTCGACATCCCGTTGGCGGGCGCTTTGGCGATCCTGCAGGTATGCCCGTTCGAGGTCGGCATTCAGGGTGGCAAGCTGCATTTGCAGCTGGGCCACCAGCTCCGGATTGGCTTGCAGCGCCTGCTGGGCGGCGGCGGGGCTGTCGGTGGCGGTCACCTTTTGCGCGACCGCCACCACCTGCTGGGCGACCTTTTCGCCGTCATCCCCGAACAGCCACTTGCCAATGTAGGGGGCGGCCAGCGAGGCCACGCCAAGGGCGGCAGAAATCGGGTCCATCACCGACCCTCCACCACAACCGGACGAGCCTTGGCCCGCCGAAGCCAGCCCTTCAGGAACACCTCGCGCGCCGGGGAGGCTTCGACCAGACGGCGGTAGAACGATTCGGCCTGCTCACACAGGGCGGTCAGCAGCCGATCATCGCGCACCGCCCACACGGCAGTGCGGGTCTGGGGGCCCAGCACCCCGTCCTCGTTGACCGGCTGACCACAGGCGGTGCAGGCGCGCTGCAACAGGCGGTGTGCCTGCGGTGCCCCCATGTTGACCGCCAGATCAAACACCTTGATCGCGATCACCGGCGGCAACACCCCATAGCTGTAGCGGTCCCACCAGTGATGGCGGTACAGCCGGGCCGTATCGTCGCGCTGCAGGACGCGGATGTCGTCGGGGTCAATGTCGCCATCCAGATCGATATCGCCATCGGGATGGCCATCATGGTCGATATCCAGCAGGCCCGCCTTGCGCAACCACGCCAGCGAGACGCCATGATTGGTCGCGCCGCCGGGGTCGCGGGGATCGGCGACATAGCCGCCTTCGTGGGCCAGCAAAAAGTCATGGGCTTGCCGGAAAAGAGAATCAGGGGGGGCGATGAGGGTCATCGGGCGCTCCGTTACCGTTTCCGTGACGGTAGCAACGGAGGCTTTTTTCCATAAACCCGACACCTGTCGGGGGCAGGATCAGAACAGGCTCAGCTGATTGTCATTGGCGGCATCGCGCAAGGCCGCCCGGCGGCGCTCGACGGTGCGCTCGGTCACCCCGGCCCGGCTGGCAACCTGCGAGGTCGACAGCCCCTGAGCAATCAGGCTGTCGATCATCGCCCGCTGGCTGGCCTGCGAGCCGGTCGGCCCCAGCGGTACCCGGATTTCACCGCCGCCGAAGATGGTCGCGACGGCAACGGCTTGCGCCATCCCCAGAGCCTTGACCAGCCAGTGCCTGCTTGTCAAGTTGTGAGGCGCAGGGATGTAGACAGCCCGCCCCCCGGCGATACGGGCCAGAGCCAGCGCGGCGTCGGTGCCGACGCACTCGGCAATCTCTGCCAATATGCCGGGGAGCAGGGTCATGGCGTGCCACCCCCTGCACGGGCGGCCCATTGCTTCAGGCTTTCAATCAGTCGGCCTTTTTGACCGGCGTCGCAAAAGCGCAGATCGCTGGTGCCGGTCATCCGCTGGACATATCCGCGCAAGGCGGCCTCGGACCGATCCCGCACCACCCCCGCCTCGGCCAGCGCAATCCACAGGGCACGGACCTTGCCCGCCAGCGGGTCTTTCGCCGCCGTGCGGGGGGCGGCTTTTTGGGCTTGCCAGCCCAGCCGCTTGAACTCCTGTAAAAGGTCGTTCAAGCCGGTGTCAGACAGAGTACTGGCGCTGGTGGCCTTCCCCTTGCTCATGCGACTGATCACCGCCCGGTAGGTTTCCTCGTCCAGAGACAGGGCTTTCTTGGCGATGTGGACCTTTGCCAGCATGGCGCGTCGGTCAGGTGTCATCGGGATAAACCTTCTGTCAGAGGGTGCTGAGTTTGGTCCGCAACTGGTGGGCGGCATTTTCCAGTCGCTCGTACCGGGCATAGTGTTTGTTCGCCTCAGTGCGGGCGGCATCCCATTCGAGCTCTTTTTTCGTTACAGTTTCGAGTGCAGCCGGAGATCTTTCAGAGAGAAATGCAGCCAATGCCTGCTGGAACGGCTGTGCAGCATCGCGACTGCGTTGGGATGCACAGACATACGCATCAAACGCTGCCGTGGCCTTCCTATCGAGCGTATTGATCCGGACCTCTAGCACATGCGTCGCTCTGAAAAAGGGGATGTTGCGCTGGATCAGCGCAATCAGTTCAGCCTTCGAGAGGTCTTGCAGGTCAATGTCAGAACTTGCCATCATGTTTCTCCCCTTTCTCTCTTTTACGCCGGGCCAGCTCAATGTCGCGGGAGGTTCGGGTACCACCACCACCGGCAAAATCCTCTGCCAGCAAGCCCCGCCCGCAATGGGGACAGGCGACAGCCATCTTTCGCCCCCATGTCTGATCCAGCTCCTTGGCGGCTTTGCGGTGGAGCCAGGCTTTTTGGATTTCGTCAGCCTTCTGCATCTTCCGCTTCAGCGTGTTCACCATGTCATGATGGACATTCGCCAGCACCATGAAGGCGTCGAAGTTATCCACCGTGCGCTGACAGTCTTCGCACCACACCCGCCGTTCTTCGGTGCTGTACACCAGGCTTCGGTGCTTGCAGATCTTTTCCGGGTAGCGCGGATGGCCATAGGCAATCCGCCATTCTCCGAGATCAATAACCGGTTTGGACCGGGGCGTCGCGTCGGGATGGGCCGGATCAATGGGGGTGTCAGTGTCGGACATCATCACCCCCGGTAAAGTGCGTGACCCGCCCGCGTGTTACCTGTTTCGCTACGCGGTGGAGATAGTCCGCCACGATTGTCGATTGCTGGTGACTGATACTGTGCTGGGCGCCGACATTGATCAGGGCAACGCTGATCGCGGTGGGGGGTAGATACGGGTAGGCTTCAGCCATGGCTCGCACAGCGCGATACAGCAGGCCCATGGCAAGGCGGACGTCCTGTTCCTCGTGGGTCACTGGTTCACTCATTACCCGCACTCCCGATTGCATCTCCTTCCATGGCGTATTCCAGCATCGCTATCGCCATGTATTCGGACAGGTCCATCGCCCGATCCTTCAAGGCGGCAAGGGCGCTTTCACAGTCGAGGGTGTCAGCGACCCCATAAAAAAGTCTGTGCTCGCGATTCGTCATCACTTGGCAGGAGAACTGCAGGGCTTCTGCGCGTGTGGGCTGGGGCTTGCTGCGCATAAAACCCCGTGCAAGGTCGTTGGAGGTATACATTTCACTCCCCTCCCTACAGCGCAGCCAGATCAAGGCTGACCGCCTTCATCGGAGCATCGGGGGCCGTGCGCTCGTAAAACCGCACATAGCTTTTGGTACCGGTCACGGTCAGCGCGTCGGCAATGGCCTCCATCGCCTTTTTCCAGCGGGCGTCGTTGATCTCCAGTCGGCGCAGGTCCAGCACGGCGGCCGTGTTCACGTTGCCGTCCTTGTCGGTCTTGAAGGCCCGGTCCACGATCACCTTCAGCTCGGGACGGGCATCGGCAGACCAGTCCGCCAGGCACTGACCGACCAGTTGCTCGGCCACCTTCAGTCGCTCGTCGAACACCAGCCGGTCCGCCACCTGCACGCGGATTTCCCGCAGGCCGTCATAGCTGCGCAGGGTCAGGTTGCCTTTGATCCCGCCCAGCTGGACCTCGTATTCCCCGGCAGCAAGCTGGACGAAGGCGGTGATCTCGGCCATCACGTCGGCCTTGAACGCCGCAAGGTCATCGCGCAGGCCCTGTGCCCGTCCCATCATCCCGGCAACCAGACCATCCCGCAGCTTGTCGAGCGGCTTGACCGCTGCGATGGGGACCAGACGGCCCTTGGTATCGGTCATGTACATCTGTTGGTCAGTCATGGTCTATCCTCGGTTTTTTCGGTTGGGAAAGGGTCGATGCCAGCCCGAAGGCTGCCGGTGATATCGCGTGGTGCCGGGGGTGGTGGGGACGTGGCCACAGCCGCCACAGCCAGAGCAGCCACCTCATGGGGCACCGCCGGGCCGACCCCGGCGACGGCTGGCCCGCTCCACGTCCAGCCGAGCCACCTCGGGGGGCAGATCGCCCCGCTGGTGCTGGGGGATAGCCTGTTGCTCCAGACATTCGGCCGCCGCCGCATAGGCCGTGATCTGCGCCCGCAGGACACGCACCGCCACCGGGCCCAGTTCAACGCCGCTGTCTTCCCATCCTTCCATGCAGGCGGCGAAATCGCGCAGATCGTTACTCAGCATGGTTGCCTCCTTCCGGCGCGAGGCGATCCCAAGCGGTGCGGATGTGGGCCATGCCACGCTCTTCCCTCGCCCCGCTCGCCAGTGTCGAGGCCAGCCGCATGCACTTGTCCAAGCTGCGCAGACCGCCCGGTTTGCTGCCGATGCCTTTCAGCAACTTGACCTCGTCCGGAGCAGTCACCCCCCAGGCCTCGATCAGGGTCGAGATATCCCCCAGGCGCGGCTTGGGTCGCTTCATCCGCACCCCGACGCGGCTGTAAAGCTGCGCAAAGCTGGCCTTCTGGCCTTCCAGGCGGGCGATGATCTTTTCGTTACCGCACACCACAATGCCCAGCCCATAGCGATCATGCAGCGACCGCAACTGGTCGAGCGCCTCGGAGGTCAGATGCTGTCCCTCGTCAATGGCCAGCAGACCGTTCTTGCCCGCCACGAACTTGCCGATCGCCCGCGACAGCTTGGCCGCGCCGCGCTCTTCGACCTCCATCACCGCGCAGATTTCCTGCAGCATCGGATTCGGCCTCGCCGTTGTCGGCTCCATCGTTACCATCCACACATTCGGCGTGGTCTGTTGATAGCGATGCAGGGCCGTGGTCTTGCCCACCCCCGGCCCGCCGACGACCACCGTGAAATCCACCGCGATCTGGGCGTACTGAAATGCACTCAGGAATTCGACAGCGGTCGGCGTTTCCTGAAATCCGGGCGAGCTGGCAATCTTTGCTGCCGCCTTCTTCTTTTCAGCCAGACTGCGCAGCCAGCGCTGCACATCTGCCGCCACCCGGTCGTTGCTCCCGCCATAGCTGCCATTCATCCAGGCGCTCAGCGTTGAATAGCCAATTCCGGCCTCCTTGCTGGCGGCGGCGATGGACAATTCCCGCTCGCCCATCACCTGCCGGGCTTCGGCGCGCAAGATTTCCTGATCTTCGCCGGAAAAAGTCGTTTGCATGGTGTCTGCGTTCATGTACAGTCTCCTTACTCATTAGGTTGAGCTGAGCGCCTCGAGCGCCCGAAGGGCATGATGGTCACCTCCGTCATGCCCTTATTCTTTGACCAGCCTCAGGGCTTGCACCCCCGACGCCAGAGCTGCGCCAAAGGCATCATCGTCCATCATCTCCACCTCTTCGCGCACCTGCGGCTTCAGCGCCGCATTGCCAAAGACCGCCCGGTGAACCACGGTCTGTGTCGGCAAGGGGTCCGGCGTAACCTCTGGGGCCAATGTGGCAAGCTGTGCCGCTGTCATCGTCTTCTGGGCTTTTTCCTGAGCGGCTACCGCCTTCAGCCATTCGCGGCGCGCCCGGGCATGGGTGCGGGCCTTCTCGGCATCGGCAAAGCCTGCCGCGTCCCAGACCTCGGCAAAGCCCAGATACGGCCCCGCCAGAGCATAGACGTGCAGCCCGGACCACACATTTTGCGGGTCATAGCGCACCACCACCTTTTCGCCACGATGGGCGACGAGGAATTCTGACCAGAACCGGTTGTTCAGGATCGACAGCGAGCCGTCCTTGCTGGATGCCGTGACCCCTTCAGCGGTCAGCAACCACAGTTGCGCCTGCTCTGGCGTTGCCCGACGGATCAGGCCTTCGCTGTCAGCCTTGGCATAACTCTCGTTAAACACCTGATCGAACGACCGCCCCTGCGCGATTTTGGTCCGTCGCCCCTGGCGGGCGTTCCACTTGGTGATTTCAACCGAGATCACAGCCAGGAACTCATCAATCGGGATCGCCCGCTCGCCATAGTTCGATGGCTTGTTGGTCGTACTATTGCCGGTATAGGCACCGTCAAAGGCAGCGATCCTGGCGATATCCTGCGCCAGATCACGCCAGGCACGCTCGATTGGTTTCGACTGGCCGCTATACGGCAGGGTAAACCGCACCTGCATCCCCAGCGTCTCGCAAATCCCCATCGGGTCATCATCCCGCACCTTCCAGCGGTGCCGATGCGATGCCCCACCGGTAATCATCTTGTTGGCAAACGCCCGAGTGTTATCGAACCACACCATGTCAGGGATGCCGAACTGTTCGACCACATCCCCCAAAGCAAGGCGGATCACCTCCCGGTTCTCTGTCTTGTCCACCCGCCACGACAGCAGCTTGTTGGAATACAAATCCTGGAACCCGACCATCATCGGGCGGCCGATGGTTCCGTCGTCCCACTGCACCCGCACATCCCACACATGGCCGTCACCGTTGATTGCTTCCAGCGCATGGAAACAACTGCGGTCACGCTCCTGGGCCGGGTACATCCGCTTCAGGGCATCCGGTCCCTTGCGGGCCAGCGTCAGGACCGCCGGGTGGATCTCTTTTTCGATCCGCCGCGCCACAGATTTCTCGCTGGGGATGCTCCAGCCGTTTGTCTTTGCCATCAGCTTGAGGTCCCTGTAACAGGCGCTTAAGGGCCGTTCGGACGGGCGCAGATAGTCGGCCTTGAACGCCTCCCATGCCTCGTCGGTAAATTCGGCAGAGGCCTGCCGCCCGGCATACTGGTCGGCCAGAAACGGCAACCAGTCACAGCGGTCCTGCCCGGCGACTTTCTTGTACCAGCCCCAGATTGACGACTTGGCGACCCCCTTTTCAGCGGCGATCAGGGCAACCGCCACCTCTTTGGTTCGGCCATTGATGACCAGAGCCTCGACCAGAGACAAAATGGTCAGGCGTTCCTGAGCCTTGTCCTTGGTCTTGCCGGTCTGGCGATCAAACCACGACCACATATCCGCCGCCCCCAGGCTGCGTTTGGCCGCATCTTTCGACTGCTCAGGCGGTGCCGGTGTGGCGTCCAGCAGCATCTTTGCCTGCACCGTCGAGGGCAGCAGGGAATAGTGGTATTCCACCCCACCGCCGTTGCCCTGCCGTTTTCGCCAAATTCCGCCGGGATTGCTTGTGTCTTTCCACTCACGATCTGGTCTCTGCCACCCGTTTCTTTTGGCATGCCGGATAAGACCGCTTTCCGTTTCTGGCCACCCCGATATCTGCAACACGGCAATCTCAGCCGCCGAGAACCATTCCTTCACACCATCCATGCTCAAGCCCCTTTCCACGTCTTGCGGGCCATCACGCGGCGCTGTTGCAGTTCCTCGATCTTGTCGGCAATGATCGCCTCCTCAATCGCAGGCAGGTACTTGGCCGGGACCACAGCCCAGCCGAACTGGTTCGCCAGCACCTGCAATAGCCGGATATCGCCGGTCGCATGAACCACCCCAAGGAACCGCACCAGAGGAATGCTGTGCTCTTCGCGGGCTTCGGATGCATAGGCATCCAGCATCGACTTGGCGCACGGCTCCCCCAGAAAGTCGGTGATATCCGTCGCCACCCGCTCGCGATCCTTGCCGCATTCCTTCATGGCCGCAGCCAGTGCCCGGCAAACCATCGACCGCAACGATGCCGCCCGCACCTTTTCCGGCGCAAATGCCTTTGCCGGTTGCGGCGGCTCCCACGCCAGCAGGTCATAGGTTTGAGTGTCACGCCTACGCGCCATCATCCCACCTCCTGCCCCGGGGCCGACCGACCATCACCGACATGGCGGTGACAGTGACGGTCGGCCAGCTTTCCCCCGTTTCGGCGGGGGAAACTTTTTTCAAGAGACAGCATCATCACGCGGCCTCCTCTTGCCCTAACCCCATGACAAACCGGCGCAGGGTGTCATCGCTCTGATGCGCCCACAGATGACGCAGGAATGCCGCCCGATCCTGAGGCGTCGCCCGCCCCCATTTGGTGACCAGATCGGTAAAGCCCTTGTCCACCTGTCCTGCGTCGTCCTTGACGCCCTTCAGCAAATCAAGCGCCGCCCCAACCCCTTTGACCTTCGCCTCAGGGTCACGCAACAGGTCCAGCACTTGCCGCTGGTCGCTGTGTCCCAGTTTGGCCAGCGCCAGCAATTCCGATTGCTTCTGTGCGCATGCCATTCCCGGCAGCAATGCCCGGACATCGGGGGACAATTTCTGCGCAATGAATACCGCGCGCCGGATGCTGCGATCGGTCAGGCCAACCCGCTCTGCCGTGTCCTTAGCAAAGGACATGATGTCCGTTGCTGATCCTTGCCGGGCTTTCCCACCCGCCACACCACCAGCCGTATCGGGGTGCATCCGCTCGTAAACCTGCTTCCGCTCGGCAAGGAAGACCGCCCGGTCCAACGGGTTCAGTTCATGACGGATCAGGTTTTCGTCGATCTCCCACAGCCGGGCCTCATCGTCAGACCCTTGGTAGATTTCCGCCTCGATCTCGACCCAGCCAAGCAGTTGCGCCGCCCGGATACGGTGTGCTCCGGCAATCAGGGTATGGGTAAGGGATGTTTTGGTTTTGATCTGACGGACCTCAATCGGGGTCCGCAGGCATCCGGTCTGCCGCATGTTCTCGGCCAGCAAGGCGGCATGCGCCTCATCGACCTGCCGCAAACGATCACTCAGGATAATGTCAGCCACGGGCAACGTGGCCGATCCAACATGTTCCATCGCCATGTCTAGGCTGCCTCCACTTTTAAACCGTGACTCGGCGGGGCAGGTCGGCGATATTTGGTGCGGAAGCGGTGATCAATCCGCACCGGCTCGCCACCGTTATGGTGGGGTTCCTGCCAGCGATGCGGCCACAGATCCCAGACAGGCACGCCGATACATGCGGCTATCGCCTTTTCTCCGGGGATGTGACGTTTCGCAAGGGCATGACGACAGGCCCAGTTCTCAAGGCCATTCTCAAGGGATAGCTGCGCAAGCGTCTTGCCCTTCTTGGAGATTGCCGCCTTGATATCGGCCCGATGCCAGCCTTTGGTCATCTCGCTTCCTTCTCGCCACCGGCCCCGCCAGGCCGGTTTTTCTGATGGTCAATTGGTACGAACGAGACAGATATGTCACGAATGTGCGCATTGCGCAACCACAAAAGTGGCGCAAGAGTTTTCTCACAATCACAAACGTGCCATTTGATGCCTATGTCATTGATTGCATTGATCTCTTGCGCCCATCAAGCCAATCTTGCTTATTTGCAAGGGTTTGAGCCATGAACACTTGCAGCGACAATGCCTTTCAAAGCCGCATTGAAACTCTCATCCAGTTGTGCGGAAGCGTGGCGGAGCTGTCACGAAAGTCACATCTATCAAGGGGTGTAATCAGCAAATATCAGAATGGGGAATCTGATCCGTCCCGCTCAAGGCTGATTGCACTTGCTGAAGCTGCTGGTGTTCGGGTTGAGTGGCTAGCGACCGGTGAAGGCCCCATGCGTCCCGATGGAGCTAGAGCAGCCCCGGCGCCGCACAGCCAACCTGCACTGAACCTGGAACGCCTCGCTCGTATCGGTGAGGCCATCGCCGACCTGTATCGCGAAGAAAACGCCCGCATTTACCCGCGACAGCTCGCCCGCCTGCAAGGCGAGACCTATAACGACCTTGCCGAAACCACCACCAGCGATGAAGAGTGGGAACTGGGGCTGAAGATCACCTTGCAGCGCCTCCGCCGCGACCTGCGCGCCCAACCCGGGGATGGCTCAAGCAAACGGTTGGCTTAAGACTGATTAAGACACGCCCAGCTAGACAAATGCCGTGCCTCTACGTCTCCGTCAATCCAGAGGTGTGGGGAGGTGCATGGCACCCCGCTCTGATTGCTTCATCTCTCAGGGGGCTTTCAGGGCCGCCTAAAAGGCACCTAAAAGCCCTGCTCCAAAACAAACGGGCGCTCCAACACCAAGTGTCAAAGCGCCCCGATTCCATGAGCCTCTAAAACCAACGCCCCTTCATCCGACCCGGTGGATAACACGCCAAGACCTTAGGTCCAGAGCCACTGTCCCGCCATATCCCGCTCAATCCCCCCTAATCCCGGTTCCTCCAATACCTACAGTCCCCTTACAG
>Ga0209373_10001773_pt1 | contig 24021 bp, 25 predicted proteins | sample Higcelweek5metaG_FD_187173 | JGI IMG/M metagenome (GOLD analysis project Ga0209373, IMG submission 187173) | Freshwater pond sediment microbial communities from the University of Edinburgh, under environmental carbon perturbations - High... | ecosystem: Environmental > Aquatic > Freshwater >... | reverse complement strand
GTTTTAGAAAATATTTCCGGAAAAGTTGTCCGTTCCCAGCTCGCACGCTCAGACAAACCGGAAACGAACCCGAAAACTGTCACCTAGGTCCCCGGTCAGAACTGTTACCCAGGTTGCCGCTTGCACACCCAAACCCCCCTTCTTTTTAAAAAGAAAGGGGGTCCGGGGCCTCGCCCCGGCCGGGTGCGGGCGGGAGCCCGCCTTGCTGGTCCGTTGACTCCGGTCCCGTGCGGAGTATGGTTTTCGGTTCGCGCCGTCTGCTGCCTCAAGGAGCTTTCTGATGTCCCCCCACGCCCTCATCCCGACCATTGATGCCGCCTGGGAGGCGCGCGACACCATTACCCCCGCCACCACCGGCGCCCTTCGCGAGGCGGTCGAGGCGGCACTGGCCGGTCTCGACGAAGGTAGCCTGCGCGTTGCTGAGAAAATCGACGGACAATGGACGGTGCATCAGTGGCTGAAGAAGGCGGTCCTGCTGTCGTTCCGCCTGACCGAAACCGCGCCGATCCCCGGCGGTCCTGGTGGCGGATCCTGGTATGACAAGGTGCCGACCAAATTTGAAGGCTGGGACGAGCCCCGTTTCCGCGCGGCCGGCTTTCGTGCCGTCCCGGGCGCGGTGGTGCGCCGCTCGGCTTACATCGCTCCCGGGGTGGTGCTGATGCCCTCCTTCGTCAATCTCGGTGCCCGAGTCGAATCCGGCACGATGGTCGATACCTGGGCCACCGTCGGTTCCTGTGCCCAGATCGGTCGCAACGTCCATCTCTCCGGCGGAGCCGGGATCGGCGGGGTGCTCGAACCGCTCCAGGCCGGGCCGGTGATCATCGAGGATGATTGCTTCATCGGCGCCCGCGCCGAAGTGGCGGAAGGGGTGATCGTCGAAACCGGGGCGGTGCTGTCGATGGGAGTCTATCTCGGCGCCTCGACCAAGATCATCGATCGCGAAACCGGCGCCGTCTATGTCGGACGGGTGCCCGCCTATTCAGTGGTGGTGCCGGGCAACCTGCCGGGCAAGCCGCTGCCGGATGGCACCCCCGGCCCCGGGCTGTATTGCGCAGTGATCGTCAAGCAGGTCGATGCCCGCACCCGCGCCAAAGTCTCCATCAACGAATTGTTACGCGATTGAGCCCGGCGGCCGACCCGCTGGCGCTGGCGCGCGCCCTGATCCGTTGCCCCAGCGTCACCCCTGAGGACGCTGGGGCGATCGATCTGTTGATCGCAGCCCTGACCCCGCTCGGATTCGTCTGCCACGAGATCCGCTCGGCCAGCGGTGGACCGGAAATCCGCAACCTCTATGCCCGCCGGGGTGATCGCGGCCCCAATTTCTGCTTCGCCGGTCATACCGACGTGGTCCCGCCCGGCACCGGCTGGAGCGTCGATCCCTTCGCCGCCGAAGTCCGCGACGGCCGGCTGTTTGGTCGGGGCGCCGCCGATATGAAAGGCGGCATCGCCTGCTTCGTTGCGGCGGTGGCGCGGCTGCTGGCCACCGGCGAACCACACGGATCCATTTCGCTGCTGATCACCGGCGACGAAGAGGGGCCGGCAGTCGATGGGACGGTCAAGGTGCTGGAATGGCTGGCGGCGCGGGAAGAAAAGCTCGATGCCTGCATCGTCGGCGAACCCACCAATCCCCGCCATCTCGGCGAGATGATCAAGATCGGTCGACGCGGTAGTCTCAACGGCCGATTGCGGGTGATCGGCACCCAGGGCCACGCCGCTTACCCCGATCTCGCGGATAATCCGATCCCGCGCCTGCTCGATCTGCTGCGGCGCCTGACCGCGCATCCGCTCGATGACGGAACCGATCATTTTCAGCCGTCAACCCTGACTCTCACCACCGTTGATGTCGGCAATCCGGCCACCAACGTCATCCCGGCCGAGGCCCGGGCCAGCTTCAACATCCGCTTCAACGACCGCCATAGCGGCGCCTCGCTGACCGAATGGATCAAACGCACCCTCGCCGAAGCCAGCCCAGGCCGGGTCGAAATCGCCCTTGAGGTCTCCGGCGAACCGTTCCTGACCCAGCCCGGCCCGCTGTCTGACCGGCTGGCGGCCGCGATCGAGGCAGAAACCGGCCTGTGCCCGGACCTTTCGACCAGCGGCGGCACGTCCGATGCCCGTTTCATTCACACCGCCTGCCCGGTAGTCGAGTTCGGTCTGGTCGGTCAGACCATCCATAAAGCCGATGAAAATATCGCCGTGGCCGATCTCGACCGACTGACGGCGATCTACCAACGTCTGCTGGCCGAGTGGGTCGGACCATGATCGGCTTCGCCGAAATCGTTCGCTCGCTCTATGGCAGTTGGCGGTTGGCGCGCGGCGATCCCGGGGGCCTCGATTGGTTTGATCTCTCTGCCGGCGGGATCTGGCGTTCCTTCTGGGCGCCGGTACTGGTTCTGCCCGGGGTGCTGGTGCTTCAGGCGCTCGACGGGACTTTCGACCCCGATCTCGGCCGGCCGCTGGCGGCGCAAATCATCGCCTTCATCATCGGCTGTACCCTTTTCCCCTTGCTGGTGGCCCGGATCAGCGAGGAAATCGGGCGCGGCCCGCTCTTCTGCCGCTATCTGGTGGCCTATAATTGGACCGCGTTGATTCAGCTCGCCGCTTTGCTACCGGTGGCGCTGCTGGCTTGGGCGGCCCCCGGCCCGGCGACCTCACTGCTCAATCTGGTGGTGACTCTCGCTCTGCTGTTCTACCAGACCTATGTCGCCCGGGTCGCTCTGGCGGTCACCCGAGTGACAGCGCTGCTGCTGGTGGTCCTGGATGTGATGCTCGGAACTCTGATCCAGGGGCTGGCCGACCTGATTGGCGGCTGATCGGTGGGGGACCAGAGTCAATTGAACGGTGCTGATCCCCTGATTTAAGAATCAGGTAAAGATTCGCTCCTTCAACGAGGGCTCAAATAGTTCGCTTGAAGTCCCACTGAATCTACTCCATTCTATCCATTATGGATAGATTTTTATCGATTGGAGCGGCGGCGGAGGTTCTGGGGGTTTCGATCTCCACGCTTCGCCGCTGGGAAACAGAAGGCCGGTTGGTTCCAGAGAGAACCGCCGGGCGGCAGCGCCGCTACGACCTTTCCAAGCTCAAGCCCGAGTTGTTCCATGCCGATGTCAGTCAGCGGAAGACCGTGGCCTATGCCCGTGTCTCCAGCCATGACCAGAAGGACGAGCTGGAGCGGCAGAAGCAGGTTCTGGAGTTGTATTGTGCCCGTCAGGGATGGACCTTCGAGGTCGTCTCCGATCTCGGTTCGGGCATGAATGACCAGAAGAAAGGGCTGAAGCGGCTGCTGAACGCCATTCTCGCCGGAGATGTCGGGCGGCTTGTTCTGACGCACAAGGATCGGCTGCTGCGCTTTGGCGCGGAACTGGTCTTCGCTGTCTGCGAGGCTAAGGAAGTCGAGGTGGTGATTCTCAATAAAGGCGAGGATACGACGTTCGAGGAAGACTTGGCGCAGGACGTGCTGGAAATCATCACGGTGTTTTCGGCCCGGCTCTATGGATCCCGCTCGCGGAAGAATCAGAAGCTCTTGGACGGCATCCAAAAAGCCGTAGATGATGTTTTGCCATGATTGTCGCCCATAAAATTGCGCTCGCCCCCAATGACCGGCAGGCGACTTACTTCGCCAGGGCCTGCGGAACGGCGCGGTTTTGCTACAACTGGGCCTTGGCGGAATGGCAACGGCAATACGCGGCGCGCAAAGACGATCCTAGCCTACCGGCGCCGTCCGAGGCGGCGTTGCGGCGGCTGTTGAACAGCCTGAAGGCCGAACATTTCCCCTGGATGGTCGAAGTCACCAAGAACACGCCTCAAGCGGTTGTCCCATTCCCTTTCCCGCAAGATCAAGGGATCGGCCAACCGGACGAAGGCCAAGGCGAAAATCGCCCGGCTGCACGCGCGGATTTCCAATATGCGGATTTCCAATATCAGGAAGGACGCCTTGCACAAGCTGGCCACGGCGCTGGTGCGGCGCTTCGCCCTCATCGGTATCGAGGATCTGAACGTGCGCGGCATGATGGCGAACGGTAAGCTCGCCCGCTCCATTGCCGACATGGGATTCCACGAATTCCGCCGCCAGTTGGACGACAAAGCGGCGATGGCGGGAAGCCGGATCCTCGTGGCGAACCGCTGGTATCCGTCGAGCAAGACCTGTTCGGACTGCGGCCATGTCTTGGAAAAGCTACCGCTATCGAGGCGGGATTGGGCCTGCCCGGCTTGCGGCGCGCATCACGACCGCGACCTGAACGCCGCCCGAAACCTTGAGAAAATGGCCGCAAGTTCTGCGGTGACAGCCTGTGGAGAGGACGGCTCTGGCCTCGGTCGCAAGACCAAGGTGAAACCAGCCTCCGTGAAGCAGGACTCCCGCGCTAAAGCGATCTATGCGTAGATTTAGGAAAGTCTGGATGAACGGAACGGGATGCTTCCAGGGGAAATGCGGAGCCTGTCTTATTTCCGACGCCAGTTGATCGTCCGCCTCAGCGTGGTCGGTCTCTTCGCGGCCCTGCTGGCCGGTTCCGTGCTGTTTGCGATCGAGAGCGGCTGGATCGAGCGGGTTTGTGCCAATCTCGCGGCGATGGAAGCGCGTAATTTCTCCCGAGCCTTATTGGTCAGAGGCGAGGGGTCGGCGCGTGACGCCGCCTTGTGGACCGCCATCCGGGACTCCCTGTCAAGCAGCCGGGGCGGCTTCGTCCGAGTCGAGATCCGCACCCCCGCCGGCACGGTGCTCGCCCAGGCGGCAGCGGACTCTTTCGCCGAAGCGATTGCCCGGTTCGACCGCTGCGAGGGCCAACATTCCCAATTCGGCGCCGACCGCTGTAACCGGCAATTGATCGGGGATTCGGTGTTCGTTGGCTTCGCGGAACCGATCCGGGATGACGCCGGCCAGGAAATCGGCCTTTTTGCCGGCCTGTTTCGCGTCTCTCCCCAGACCCTGCACGCGATTCGCCGGGATAATGTCACCTTTTTTGCAGTGACGATTGGCGCTGTCCTGTTGACGGCCCTGGCCTTATATCCCCTGCTGGCCTCGCTCCAGGGACGGGTGATGGCTGAGGCGCGCAGTCTATTGCGGGCCAATCTCGATACCCTCAAGGTGTTGGGCAGTGCGGTCGCCAAACGCGATTACGGCACCCGCACCCATAATTTCCGCGTCACTCTGGCCTCGGTCCGGCTCGCCGAAGCGATCGGCCTGTCGCGCGGAGCAATCCGCAGCCTGATCAAGGGCGCAATGCTCCATGATGTCGGCAAGATTGCGGTCCGCGACGCGATCCTGTTGAAGCCGGGCAAGCTCGATCCAGCCGAATTCGAGGAAATGAAAACCCATGTCGCCCATGGCCTCGACATCATCGCCACCAGTCGCTGGCTGCGCGACGCGGCGGTGGTGGTCGGCGGGCATCACGAACGGATCGACGGCACCGGCTATCCCCTGGGGCTGGCTGGGGCGGCCTTGCCGTTGGCGGCGCGGATCTTCGCGATTGCCGATGTGTTTGACGCTTTGACCAATGTTCGCCCCTACAAGACGGCGATGCCGCTGGCAGAGGCTCTGGCTCTGCTCGAACAGGGCCGGGGCAGCCATTTTGATCCCGACTTGCTGGATTGTTTCATTCCCCTGGCACCGGAACTGTATCGTCGCCTGACCGAAAGCGATGATGCCGGAATCGAGGCGATGACCGACGAGGTGCTGGGCCACTATTTTGGCCTGAGGCGATAGGGCAGACCGGGCGATAAGACGCGCTCTTGCCTTTACCCGCCCCGTTGTCCATCCTCGCGGGAGCGGGACAGGAAGCAATGCCATGACACACCGGATCGAGGATGGACATGCCCGCAGGGAGCCGGGCGATGATCGTTTGCACGACATCCTGCGGACCGGATTGGAGACGGGACGGATCGCCTTATTCACCGATGCGCGCCTGCTCGATTTCCAGGGCTCGCCGGTTCATCACCAGTGGGATCATCTGCTCCCGCTGATCGGTTTGATGAGTCTGGCTCTGCTGATCCTGCTGATCGGCGGTCTGGCCCTCGGCATTGTCGCGATGTTCCTGTTCGTGATGGTCCATCTCGTCCTCAACCGGACCTTCATCAGTTGGCGGCTCCGCACCCGGACCCAGGCCTATCTGTGCCATGATCTGGTCCGGTTCCTGGCCCTGTGGCGGATGGGCGGTGTCGCTTTGACCATCCCCGGGGCCGCTGAGGCTCCCTGTGTCGCGCCGAAAGGCGATTGGCGCAAATTCATCCGCCGTCATTTCGGCGAGGGAGTCCCGACCGGCACCCGCGCCGATCTGATCCCGCTTGACTCCAGCCCGGATATCGATGACTTCAGCCAGCCTGCGCCCGCTCTGCGCCCGACCCCGCCACCGCCCGGTGGGCACTGGACCTCGATTGCCGATACCCCGCCGCATGACAAGGCGCTCCCGTGAAATTATTTGAACCGCGCCAGCCCCGCCGGCGCCCGGTAACGGTAGAGGAAGCCCGGCTCTGGCAGGCGGTTCTGGGCGATGTCCGTCCCTTGCCCGGCCGGTCTCTACCGGATCCGACTTTGGCCGCCGCCTGCCCGGAACCGGTGCCGTCACCGCCGCTCCCCCCCGGAGAGCCACCGCGCCGCCCATCCGCTTCGGCCCCGCCGCCGCGTCGTCCTGCTCAGGGGCTGCCGGTCCTGGGTCATGGCCCAACCCCCGGTCTTGACCGTCGCACGGCCGAGCGGTTGCAGCGGGGCGAACTGGCAATTGAAGGGGCGATTGATCTGCATGGGATGACGCAGGAGGCCGCCCGGGCGGCTCTTGAGGGGGCGATCGAGCGGGCCTGGGGCGCCGGGCGTCGTTTGTTGCTGGTGGTCACCGGCAAGGGCTTTAACGGCGATGGCGTACTCCGCCAGCAGGTGCCACGCTGGCTCAACCAGAGCCCGCTCCGTGAACACATCCTCAGTTTCTGCCATGCCCGCGCCCATCATGGCGGCGAGGGCGCGCTTTACGTCCTGATTCGTCGTCATCGCGACGGCCGACGGTAATCTGTCGGGCTTCCGCCCGAACCCGACCGGGGCGAGGCCCCGGCCCCCCTCTTTTTTTAAGAATAAGAAGGGTTTGGGGGCTTGCCCCCAAGCAGGGTTCGGGGCGGCAGCCCCGAAAACGCCCCCCAATCCGGGATCGAAAAGCCGGCTTGTGCCCCCTTGATTGACTCTATGCTATTGGCAATATACTGTCTCATGCAAACACCCGCCAAATTTCATAAGCTTTGGACAGGCCTTATCCCACGGGGGGAGGTGTCGTCATGGTCAGCCTGACCGTTCGCGGGCGTATTCTTGCTCTGGCCGCTTCCGGAATGCTGGCTCTGGCCGCAATGGGCGGACTGCTCGGCTGGACCTTATCCGTCCTGAGCGAGATCGAAGCCGAGACCCGGACCTATCAGGGACTCAGCCAACAGAGCGACGCGCTGGAAAGCGCCAATCTGGCAATTCGCCGCGACGAGAAAGAGTTCCTGCTCCGTCACGATCCTGGTCAGGTCGAGCAGGTCCGCCGCACCATCGAGGCAGCCCAGGCTCAGATTAAAACTCTGGCCAGACAGCCTGAAACCGCCCCCCTCCGCGCCTTGCTCGACCGGGTTGGCGAGGGCATGGCGCATTATCGGGCCGCCTTCGATGACATGGTGGCGGCCCAGATCCACGCCGGTCTCGATGAGAATTCCGGTCTCCAGGGCGAATTGCGTCAGGCGGTCCATACCGTCGAACGGCTGGTGCGGGATGTCGGCGATCGCGAATTGCTGCTGCATATGCTGATGATGCGGCGGTTCGAGAAAGACTATCTCCTGCGCGGACAGCCGGACCTGCTTGCCAAGATCCAGGCCGAGTCCGAGATGTTTCAGGCCCGGCTGGACCGAGCCTCCTTTCCCCCCGAGGTGCGTGACCAACTGGCCTTGCACAACGCGGCTTATCTCGCCGGAATCATCGGCTTGATCCAGGCCGACCAAGCCGCCCGCGCCGCCGTGATCCGGCTTGGCGCGCTTTATGACGGCTTTTCCCCTGCTTTCGGCCAGATCCACGCCTTTGCCGAAGAGCGTCGCCAGACGGTCGAGGCCGAAGCCCGCACCGCCAAAGCCGGCGTCGCCAGTCTGGCCGCCCTGGTCGGAATCAGCGCCGCCCTCGGGTTCCTGCTGCTGTCGATTATCATCATTCGCTCGATCATCCGCCCGGTTCGCAGCCTGACCGAAGTCATGCTGGCGTTGGCTGCCGGCAACAAAACGATCGAGGTGCCCGGCGCCGAGGGGCAGGACGAAATCGCGGCCATGGCCCGCTCGGTCAAGGTCTTCAAGGAAAGCATGATCCAGGCGGAACGGCTGGAAGCGGAGGCTCGGCTTGAACAGGACCGCACTCTGAGCCGGGGGCAGCAGCGCGACCATCTGACCGTCGATTTTGACGGGATGATCCGTCAGGTGATCGGCCATCTCGCCGAAACCGTCAGCCGGGTTCATGCCACCTCGACCCATTTGCATGCCGCCGCCGACCAGACCCGGACCCAGAGTGCCGCCGTTGCCGATGCGGCCGAGGAAGCCTCAACCAACATCCAGACCGTCGCCGGCGCCGCCGAGCAGCTGGGCGCCGCAACGATGGAGATCAGCCGGCGGGTTCAGGATACCACCCGTCTGACCCAGGATGTGGTCGAGGGGATGCACAGCGCCGATCAGACGATTGAGGGGCTCTCCACCTCGGCGCGGACCATCGGCGAGATTATCACCCTGATCGGCGACATCGCCTCGCAAACCAATCTGCTCGCCCTCAACGCGACCATTGAAGCGGCCCGGGCGGGAGACGCCGGCAAGGGCTTCGCCGTGGTCGCCAATGAGGTCAAAAGCCTCGCCACCCAGACCGCCCGCGCCACCAGTGAGATTGCCGAACAGATCGGCACGATTCAGGCCTCGATCGGCAATGCGGTGACCGCAATCAAGGTTGTCGCCACGGCGATCAGCCGGGTGGATGAAGTGGTTGCCTCAATCGCCGCCGCGGTCGAACAGCAGAACAGCGCCACTCAGGAAATCGTCCGCAATGTCAGTCATGCCGCCGATGGCAATCGGGAAGTCACCCGCAACATCGGCGGGGTCTCCAATTCAGCCCAGACCACCGGCGACATGGCCTCGACGATGCATGATGTCGCCGGGGATCTCGAACAGGCAGCCACCACCCTCGGCCATCAGGTCGAACAGTTTCTCGGCAAGGTCCGGGCCTTATGACAACTCCCCGGCCTAAAGGCCGGGGCTTCCGTCTTCGCGGGCAACTGCCCCGTCGTCCATAAAGCCCGGACCCGACCGGATTACCGCCCCAATCGGGCCAGCGCCTCGGCCCGGCTGCTCACCCCCAGTTCAAGCAGCAGCGGCGGTTCAAGCCCGGCCTCGGCCAGCAGGGCCCGATCCGCCAGCACTTCGGCGGCCGGCCCCTGACGCAGGGTTCGCCCGGCCACGAACAGGGCCACCTCGTCAGCCAGAGCCCAGGCCAGATCGACATCATGGGTGGTCAGGACCAGAGTGGTTCCCGCCGCCGCCAATCCGGCCAGCAGGACGCGCAGGCGGAGTCCGCTGCGCGGATCGAGCCCGGCCAGTGGTTCATCCAGCAACAGAATCTCCGGCCGCATCGCCACCGCTCCGGCGATCGCCACCCGTTTCTTCTGCCCGAAGGACAGATGATGCGGGGCACGCTCGGCCAGATCGCTGATTCCAAGCGCGGCCAGCGCCTCGCTGACCCGCCCCGCCGCCTCATCCGGAGGGAGACCGAGATTGAGCGGCCCGAACGACACATCCTCGGCAACACTGGCGGCGAACAATTGATCGTCGGGATCTTGCAGCACCAGCCCGACCCGCCGCCGCCACGCCGACAGAGCGGCCCGGCCATAGCCGGCCGGGGTTCCCTCCAGCCGGACTTCCCCCGATTCGGGCCGCAAGGTACCGTTGAGATGGAGCAGCAGGGTACTTTTCCCCGCGCCATTCGGTCCCAGCACCGCCAGGGTTCGGCCTCGGCTGACGGCGAGGTCAAGCCCCTCCAGCCCCCGCCCGCCCCCTGGCCAACGAAAGACCAGAGCCCGCGCTTCGAGACTCAACTCAGCCATAATGTCACTCCTGTTATCCCCGCCTCGGCCGCCAGAGTTATCGCGACGAAGCGCCAGGACACCGCCACGGCCGGACTCAACACCGGCAGGGAGCCGTCGAACCCACGGGCGGCCAGTCCAATTTCCAACTGCCGCGCCCGTTCCATCGCCCGGGGCAGCAACAAGGCGATCAATAGCCCGAGCGAGCGCAGCGACCGGCGCCAGCCCTGCCACCCCAGCCGGGCCTCCTGGGCGTGACGGATCTCGGTGGCCGAATCGAGCAGCAAGAACAGGAAGCGCCAGACCAGCAAGGCCAGTTCGACGCTTTCCGCCGGCAGGCCGAGCCGACGCAGCCCGCGCACCAAATCCGGCGCCGGGCAGGTCACCGCCAGCAGCAGCAGGCAGGATAAAGCCGCACTGGCCCGCAGCAGGGCGAGCAGCGCGGCCCGCCCGCCGTCCGCAGCCAGAGCGATCCCATCCGGGCCGATCTCGACCGCCAAAGCGACCGTGGCAACCAGGGCAAAACCGAACGGAGCTGTCACCAAGCGCAGCCAAGCGCCAAGCCCGACCCGGGCCCCGCCCAGCGCCGCGATCCACGCCAGCAGCAACACCAGGGCCGCGCCCGGCCAGGGCGGAAGAGCCAGGCTCAGGGCGAGCAAACTCAGGGCCAGCAGCGCTTTCTCAAACAGCGCCCGCCGCCGCCACCGGCTGGCCGCAGCCAGCCGGTCGAGCGCAAGGCTCACTTCGAATCGCGACCGTGACGCCGTCCGATCGCATAGCCAACCAGACCAGCCCCAATCGCCGCCTGCACCGCGAACAGCAGGCTTTCCATCTCTTTGCCCGGCGGCTCCCACAGTGGTTCCGCCCACGGGGTGTACCCCGGGCTGACGGTGGCAACGGCATCGCGGGCGGCATCATCGGTGCCGCTGAATTCGACCCCGGGAGTCAGCAGCAACGGGGCGGCAACAATCAGGGCCGCCAGACCAAGCAGAAGATAATTGAGACGCGCGCTCATGCCTTGCCTCCCACACCCGGCACCAGACCCCGACCGGCCAGAGCATTGATCACCACCACCGTCACCAGCCCTTCGGCCACCGCCAGCGGCACCTGGGTCAGGGCAAAAATCCCGGCGAATTTGACATAGGCTCCGGCGAAGCCCGACACCGGATCAGGGAACGCCAGGGCGAGCTGGGCCGAAGTAACCAGATAGGTTCCGAGATCGCCCAGTGCCGCCGCCAGGGCGATTCCCACCGCAGCCGGCAGACGGAGGAGGCTCGCTCCCTTCCACACCGCCCAAGCGATCCACGGCCCGGCCACCGCCATCGACATGATGTTGGCGCCGAGGGTGGTCAAACCGCCATGGGCCAGCAACAGGGCCTGGAACAACAGGACGATGCCGCCCAGCACCGCCATCACCGAGGGTCCAAACAGGACGGTGCCCAGCCCGGTCCCGGTCGGATGCGAGCAGGAGCCGGTGACACTGGGCAGTTTCAGCGCCGACAGCACGAACGCAAATCCTCCAGCGGCAGCGAGCTGGAGTCGCGCTTCAGGATGGTCGGTGACGATTCGTTTGAGTTTCCAGGCTCCAGCCGCGACAAAAGGCACAGCGGCGGCACTCCAGGCCAGCGCGTGCGGGGCGGGCAAAAAGCCTTCCATGATATGCATTCGGAACAGACTCCGTTCGTCGAGAGGGCAAAATGCCGCCGCGAAACGGATTCAGTCTGACCTCCCGGCGCACCCCGTCCGGCAGGCTCACGGCGACTCTCGCGATGGCAGGTCTCCTGACTTGCGGGTCGTTGGCGCTGGCCCGGCCTTCCCAGCCGCGTCGGGCGGCCAGTGGCGTAGGGGGCGGCGCCTCTCCGCCTACAGTTGCGGGGGCAGTCGCGGATTTGGCCGGAACGGGCCGTACCGTGTTCCCATTTTCACCCCGCCGGCAGTCATCGGCGGGGAACCATCGTTTCTCACTATAATTTCGCCACGATCCCGATGCAAACCCGGATCATCCTGTTATTCTACCCGACTCGTTTCCGACGGAGGCCCTGGTCTTGACCCATACGATCGCGATGGTCGATGACGACCGCAACATCCTGACCTCGGTCTCGATCGCGCTGGAGGCCGAAGGCTTCAAAGTCCGGACCTATACCGACGGGGCCGAAGCACTGCGCGGCCTGACCGCCCAACCCCCTGATCTGGCTCTGCTCGATATCAAGATGCCGCGCATGGACGGAATGGAACTGTTGCAGCGGCTGCGACGGCAATCGGCCTTGCCGGTGATCTTCCTGACCTCGAAGGATGACGAGATCGACGAATTGCTCGGCCTGCGGATGGGAGCCGACGATTACATCAAGAAACCGTTCTCGCAAAAACTGCTGATCGAACGGATTCGGGCGCTGATCCGCCGGATTGAGGCCAATGCCGCCGGCAGCGATGCCGAGGTGATTGGCGAAGTGATCACCCGGGGCGGCCTCGTGCTGGACGCAGCCCGCCATGCCTGCGCCTGGAACGGACGCGGGGTTGATCTGACGGTGACCGAATTTCTGTTGCTGAAGGCGCTGGCGATCCGCCCTGGCCATGTCAAAAGCCGCGACCAACTGATCGACGCGGCCTATGGCGAATCCATCTATGTCGATGACCGCACGATCGACAGCCATGTCAAACGCCTGCGGAAAAAGTTCCGCGAAGTTGATGAATCCTTCGCCCAGATCGAAACCCTGTACGGGGTCGGTTACCGCTACCGGGAAGAGTGACACCTCCCCGGCCTAAAGGCCGGGGCTTCCGTCTTCGCAGATAAAGGGGGCCCGGGGCATCGCCCCGGGCGGGTTTGGGCGGCAGCCCAACAAAATTACAGCTTCAGATGTCCCGCTCTGGATCGACATCGAACCGCCGGCGGCCATATTTGCCAGTGAAGGTCGGCCCTTGATCGATTTCGGCCCGGCGCGGATGCTTCGTTCCCGCCGGACAGGACGCCTGCCCGTCGAGATCAATAATCCGACTCCAGCCGTAAACCATCAGACTGGCTGAACTCAGCCACGCCTCGATCCAGGCCTGATTCAACGATAGGACGAGTTGGATGGGGTTGGCCATGACACTTCCTCCCGTGCCCACCCAGGTGCCGAACCGGCCCCGGGTTTTACCCCATGGTAGATCATCTCTCGATGCGATGCTACCGTGACGCAGACAAGGCAGGAAGGAGGCCCAGCCCGAAAGCAGGCCGGGCCGTCCGGCTTAATCCTTGCTTTTGTGGTCGGTCGCCGTGTTTTTATGACTGGCTTGACGGGGGGTGCTCTTCTGGCAGGAGCGGACATGCTCTGGCGCACCGATGGTGGCCGCCGCGAAATCGGCCAGCTGAGTCGGCCCCATCGTCATCACCTGATCGAACATCTGGGACCGGGTGGCGCAGTAATCCTCGATCTCATGAACCCGCACCGATTCACGATTGGTGACCTTGGTGTTGTAACGGTCAAACCCGGCCGGAGTCTTGAACAGGCCGCGCAGCACCTGGGCGTTTTCCGCCATCGTGCTGCTAAACCGGTTGACATAGGCGCTCCATTTTTCACGCAACGAAGCGTCATCAGCCCGACAATTCAAGGCCGCGACCTGCAATTGGTTGTGCATCTGACGAACCTGGGCGGCTCGCAGCTGTTCAGGCGAGGCACACACCGAGCCCTCTCCGCCCGTTGAGGTGCGAGCGTTGGCAGAGAAAGTGGTGAAAACCAGACAACAGGCAACAGCCACAACACGGAACCGACTCACAGTCGCTCCCTCCCTCACAGCGAATTGGACAAGTGGCGCGCAGTTTCGGCTTCGGCCCGACAAGAATCAACCAGCTTCGCGGGGAGGGGGATTTTTTACAGTGCAGAGCCGAACGGACGCAACCGGTCGAGGAATTGATTCGCCACATGGACCCAGGAAAAAGAGGTGGCATGCGCCCGGCAGGCCTCGGCCGAAATCGTCAGCGCGGCGCGGGCGGCCTGGGCCAGATCCTCCGACAAGATGCCCACCCCGGAGCCCTCGACCACGTCGCGTGGCCCGGTGACCGGAAAAGCGGCCACCGGGATGCCACAGGCCAGCGCCTCCAGCATCACCAAGCCGAAGGTGTCGGTGCGGCTGGGAAAGACGAAGACATCCCCATCGCTATAGGCCCGGGCGAGTTCCTCATCCCCATTCACGATGCGGAAATGAGCGGTCGGATAGCGTCGGATCAACTCTGCCCGGGCGGGACCATCGCCCACCACCAGCTTCGAGCCGGGCAAATCGAGGTCCAGAAAAGCCGGCAGATTTTTTTCGACCGCTACCCGGCCAACATAGAGAAACACCGGGCGGGGCAGGTCGAACATGCCCCGCCCGCGCGGGCGGAAAACCTCGGTATCGACCCCATGTGACCATTCCACCGCACCGGCAAAGCCGCGGTCGCGCAATTCCTGATAGACCGAGGGCGATGGACACAGGGTGGCCACGGCCGGCTGATGAAACCGGCGCATCGCCGCATAGCCCCACTCCAGGGGCAGACCCGTGCGGGCGGTGACGTAATCGGGAAATTTGGTGTGATAAGCGGTGGTGAAGGGCAGACTCCGGGCGAGGCACCAGCGCCGGGCGGCCCAGCCGAGCGGGCCTTCGGTGGCGATATGCAGCGCCTCGGGCGCGAAAGCCTCCAGCATCGCTCCCAACCGGGCCGAGGGGAACAAAGCCAGCGGGATTTCGGGATAGCTCGGGCAGGGCAGAGTGGGAAAAGCACCGGGCTCGAACACTTTGACCGGATGGCCCATCGCCTCCAGCGTCGCGGTCAGGGCGGTCAGCACCCGGACCACCCCGTTGCGCTGTGGTTTCCAGGCATCGGTCACCAGGGCTATCCGCATTACGTCCTCCCGCTCGATTGGTAACGGTTAGGCCGAATCCCCGCGCAAAGGGCAAGTGACGAGACGATGACAGCAGGGTTGGGAGAGCCGCCGGCTCACAGAGTGTCGATTGCGAGGCGGAGCAGCATCCGCCGCGGCCAGCCTTTGCCATCATCGGGCGGCAGGGTCAGTGGTTGGGCCATCCGCAACGCCAGCAGATAGGATTCCAGCGCCCGCCGGATCGGCCCATCGGGCATTCGCTCATAACCGGTGATCACCGCTCCCGGATTCCACGGCGCCGCCCGATTCATCGCCCCGGCCAGGGTGCCATCGGCATTGATCTCGATCACCGCCGAAATCACCACCTTCTTGCCCTTCAGCGGGACCGGGTCGAAATGCCACAGCCGCATCACCTGGGCCTGGAGGAAATCCTGGGCACTCTGGCTCAAATCGCCCCGCACGGCCCCCCCTCGGGATCCGCCGGCGGCATTCAGCCCCAGCCCGGTTCCGGCAGACGGCCGGGGGCCGTCCGCTCCTTGCGGACTAGCGGACTGTTCGGCCAGACGGGCTGGTTTCAGTTGCGGGGGCGGGGGGGGCAAGGAACTGCGCATCAGCGGCGGCTGTGGGCGCCCTGGAGGCGGCGGAGGCGAAGGCGGCGGCGGGGGAGCCGGAACGGGGGGGGGTGAGGGGGCCGGAGCCGGGCCGGACGGAACCAGAGCGACCTCGATCGCCGGGGGATCCGGTGGGGGGGATGGAGCCAGCGGCGTCGGGAAGATGAATCGCAGCAGGGCCGCATGCAGCACCAGGGAAAGCGCCAACGCCCAGGGCAACATCGAGCGGCGCCAGGGAGGGGCGCCAGAGCGGGCGACCGGGCGGCGCCCGGCGCGCAGGCTTACTTGGGCGCGAGGCTGGTCCATAACCGCTGCGCCGCCATCACGACCCGGTCGGGATCAAGATCAAGCATCAGGCAATCGGAGCGACGATGATCGAAATCGGCCGCATGACAAATCTCTTCGAACGACCGTGGGCCGCGCACGCTGGCGGCACGGGCTCCGACCGGACCATAGAATAGTTCGGAGGAGGGACCGAACAGCCCCAAGGTCGGGCAGCCCGCCGCTGCGGCCATATGCATCAGCCCGGAATCATTGCCGAGGTAGAACGTGCACCGTTCCAGCACGGCAAACAGGGTGCCCAGATCGGTCTGGCCATCGGTGAGATCGATCCGCCGCGTTGCCGGCACGGCGGCCACGACCGGTTGGGCCTGGGCCTGCTCGCTGGCGGCGGCCAGCACGGCAACCCGGGCGCCGGGAAAGAGGCCATCGGGGGCGGTCAGGCGCTCGACAACGGAGACGAAACGGTCAGCCGGCCATTGTTTGGCGCCCCAATTGGCCGACGGCCCGACCGCCAGCACCGGAGACCCGTCGGGAACCAGACGTTCAGCGGCAGCGCGTTGGGCCGGGCTGGCCCACAGCCGTGGCGGGGGGGCCGGATCGAGCCCCAACAAACCGGCGAGATGAAGCAGACGGTGGCGCGGCGCCCAGGAGGATTTCAACACCCGTCGCCGCCATGCTGGTAATAACCAGCCGATGGCCGACCCGCGCAGATCGACCACCAGCGACCAGCGCCGGGTCACGGTGCGGCGCCACAGCGCGAGCCAATGCCCGGCCCGGCGCTGCTTGACCATCGGGATCACTTCCTCAACGAAGGGGGCCGCCGCAAACAGGGGAGCCGCAACCGCACCGCAGGCGACCGTGAAGCGGGCCTCGGGATAGCGGGTGGCGAGGTGATTCAGCAGACCGGTTGACAGGACGGCATCGCCGATCCGGCTGGCCGTGATGAACAAAATCCGCATCAGGGCCGCCCTGCCGCCCGCCGGGCCACCGGATCATACAACCGGCCGACCGCCAGCAGCAGCGACGCGCGGCCGAGGGTGGGGGCGACCAGTTCTCCCCGGACCATCTCGGTCAGTTCATCGAGAATCGGGCGGTCAGGATCGTCGGCAAACAGGGAGGCGAACCCGTCAAACAGGGCCAAACCTTCGCTCAATTCTGCGGTCATCTCCTGTCGTCCGAGAATCTTCCAGCAAGTCAGCAACAGATCAGCCGCGCCAACTACGGCGTCGGAATGGGCCCGGCGGCGCATCGCCTCGCGAAATTGCACCACCAGGGCGCGCGGGCGGGAGGCCAGTTCCTGGGCACAGAACGGACGCGATGAGGCGAGGTGATTGCCGTCGCCACCGTCCCTCTGGCAATAAGCCTGGAGTTCGGCCAGACCGAAGCGGCCATGGCCGAAGCGGGTGAACAGCATAATTCCGAGCAAATCGGCCAGGGCCGGGTCAAAGCTGCTTTCTGCGGCCCAGAGCCGCTCGACCAGGAACGGCCCGGTGGTGCTGGCATGTCCCATCAGCGCCACCAGCGAATCCCGGGCCAGGGCAAAAGCGCGACGATCGCCCCCGAGCAGGGCGTGCATCACCGACAGATCGGCGGCGGCGGGCAGATCGATCCCGATCTGTTCGGCCTCCCGACGCAGGGCTTCGAGCAGGGCCAGGGCGGTCTGTTCATCGGGATCGGGAGCATTCGAGGCCGGCAAACGGACTCGGACCCGCTGGAGAACCGTCACTTGCCCCAGGGTGAAGGGGACGCCAAGAACAGAAAAGACCCGGGGACGGGTCACTTTCTTTTCGACCACCCGATAGCCGGGCTCGGCCGGAGCGCCCGGTTCGGCGGCGACTTGGCGGAGTTCGGCCCGTCGCTGCACCTCGGCGAGCCGTCTCAGTCGATCGAGGACAAAAGCCAGGACCGAGTCGCGCTTGTCGGCCATGAACCCGGCCCAATCGGCGGCGTTGAGCAGGGTCTGCTGGGTGCTGGGACGATAGACCCGCCGTTCCAACCCGTCGCGACAGGCGTGCAGCAGCGGCCCCGCGATGAAGCCACAGAGCAGATCAGGAAAGGAGGGATCAAACAGGAAGAAGGGGGGACCAGGACGATAGGCCGGAGCGGGCATCCGGGCCGGGGGCGTGGTGAATTCATCGAGTCGCGGCCGGATCAGGCTGACCAGATAGCGCCCGAGAGCGGCTTCAGCGGCGGCGAAGGGATCCTCCTCCGCCACGACCGATGTCACTGCAACCGGTGCCGGCTGGTCGGTGGCGCGCCGGGCTGGAGTGGCGGCGGCGGCGGCACCAGCCTGGGCGGCTTCCCAGGCCCGGGCAATCTCGGGGCGCTTGGTGATCACCACCCGGAGCACCTCGGCGGCGAGGGCCTTCTGGGCGCTCCAGCCGTGCTGGGCGACCCCATCGACGAAGGCGGTCTCGATCGCCTCCCGGAAAGCAGCATCGCCCCGGCGGCGGAGCAGGCTGCGCAGGACTTCGGCGACAAAGCGAACCAGGGCGGCCTGATCGGACAGGCTTTCGAGCCGGACCAGCAGCCCGTCAAGCAGCCGCTGCTGGTCTTCGGGCAGGGAGGGGGTCACGGGAAATGAGTCTTGTCGATCGACACTGCCGACACCGAATTCTTGGGGGAGCCTTCGATGATTTTGTCGCTGTAGACCAGATAGACCAGCACATTGCGCTTGCGATCGAGGAAGCGCACCACCTGCATGGTTTTGAACAGCAGAGAGGTATCGGTCTTGAAGACGGTCTCACCATCACGGAAGGAATCGGTGATCTGGATCGGCCCGACCTGACGGCAGGAGATTGCGGCATCATCGTCGGGTTCTTCGACGATTCCCATCGCGCCTTTGATCCCGCCCAGCTTGGTGCGGGAGAGGTAACAGGTCACCCCGGCCACTTTGGGATCGTCGAACGCTTCGATCACGATCTTGTCGTTGGGACCGATGGCTTTGAACACGGTGGAGACGCTGCCGATTTCCTCAGCGGCCAGCGGGGGCGCCACTGCAACGGCCGCCAGCACCGTCAACCCCAGGATTTTCGCCAGTCTCGTCATGGTTTCCCTTTCCACCGCACCGGGCCGGTCTTCGCCGACAGCGACCGAACCCCCCATTCTGATCCTCCGCCGGCGTCATCGCCAAGCGGAAAAGCGGCCGCCGGCTGGGCTGTCGCGCTGGATAAGGTGGGATCATTTTGAGTTTATGCCAGTAAAAACCGGCCTTTGCGGCGGCTGAGAAACAATCTTTGTTACCGGACCGGGGTAGACGACTTTTTGTTGCGCTGCAACCTTGCCAAGCCTTTGCTGGATTGTTAGCCTGTTGTCCGAAGTCATCCGGAAAGCTGGCGGGCTCCCGCCCGCACCCGGCTGGGGCGAGGCCCCAGACCCCCTTTCTTTTTGAAAAAAAGGGGGGGGTTTGGGGGGATCCCCCAAGCGGGGTGCGGGGCGGCAGCCCCGCTTTTTCCCGCTTTAAGGAGTCGCCCATGGCCGCCACCCCCCGACCCCGCCGATCCGTCCTCTACATGCCGGGATCAAACCCGCGTGCCCTTGCCAAAGCGCGGAGCCTCGCGGCGGATGGCCTGATCCTTGATCTCGAAGACGCGGTTGCCCCCGATGCCAAGCAAGAGGCGCGGCAGCAGGTTCTGGCCGCCCTGGCCGAAGGCGGCTACGGCCGGCGCGAAATCCTGGTCCGGGTCAATAGCCTCGCCACCCCCTGGGGACAGGCCGACATCGTCGCCGCTGCCGGCTCCGGCGCCGATGCCCTCCTGATCCCCAAAGTCGAAAGCGCCGACATGGTACGACAGGTCGAAGCGGTGATGGTCGCGGCCGGAGCCCCACCAACCCTGGCCCTGTGGTGCATGATCGAGACCCCGCGTGGGGTGCTGCGCGTCGCCGAAATCGCCGAATCCACCCCTCGCCTCGCCGGGCTGGTAATGGGAACCTCTGACCTCGCCAAAGATCTCCACTGTGCCCATACCCCCGATCGTCAGCCGATGGTCACCGCCCTCGGCCTGACCCTGCTGGCCGCCCGGGCCAACGGGCTGGCCGCGCTGGATGGGGTCCATCTCGATCTCGATGATGAGGACGGTTTCGCCGCCGCCTGTTACCAAGGCCGGGCCTTCGGCTTCGATGGCAAAACCCTGATCCATCCCAAAACCATCGCCGCCGCCAATCAGGTATTCGCCCCCTCGGCCGAGGAACTGGATTGGTCACGCCGGATCATCGCCGCCCATGCCGAGGCCACCGCCGCCGGGAGTGGGGTGGTGGTGGTGGACGGCCGGCTGGTCGAACAACTCCATGTCGAGAATGCCCGCCGGCTAGTCGATCTGGCCGCCCGGATCACCGAACTGACGGAGGCGCTGTGATGAGCAAGGCCAATGCCGGCAATTTCCTGGAGGATTTCCGCCTCGGGCAGGTGATCCGCCACGCCACCCCGCGCACCGTCACCAGCGGTGATGTCGCGCTCTACACCGCTTTGTACGGCTCCCGGTTCGCCCTCTCCTCCGCCGCGACCTTTGCCGAATCGATCGGGCTCGCCCGCGAGGGTCAGGCGCCGCTCGATGATCTGCTGGTGTTCCATGTCGTGTTCGGCAAGACCGTGCCCGACATCAGCCTGAATGCCGTTGCCAATCTCGGCTATGCCGGGGGTCGGTTCGGGGTTCCGGTCTATCCTGGTGACACCCTGAGCGCGGTCTCGACCGTGATCGGCCTCAAGGAAAATTCCAACCGTCAGACCGGGCTGGTCTATGTCCGCACCACCGGCACCAACCAGCACGGCGCCATGGTGGTGGAGTATGTCCGCTGGGTGATGGTTCGCAAACGTGATCCCCAAGCAGGGCTGGCCGACAGCGAGGTTCCCGTTCTGCCCGACGCGGTTGCCGCCGCCGATCTGGTCGTCCCGCCCGGCCTTACCCTCGGCGCTTATGATCCCATCCAGGCCGGCAGTCCGTTCTTCTGGGATGATTATGCCGCCGGCGAAAAGATCGATCATGTCGATGGCATCACCATCGAGGAAGCCGAGCATATGATGGCGACCCGGCTGTGGCAGAACACCGCCCGGGTTCATTTCAATCAATACAGCGAGAGCCAGGGCCGCTTCGGTCGCCGGCTGATCTACGGCGGTCATGTTCTGTCGCTGGCCCGCGCCTTGTCCTTCAACGGGCTGGGCAACGCCTTCCGGGTCGCGGCCATCAATGGCGGCCGCCACGCCAACCCGACCTTTGCCGGCGACACCCTGTTCGCCTGGAGCGAGGTGTTGGAACGGAGCGAACTGCCCGGCCGGAGCGATCTCGGCGCCCTGCGGTTACGTCTGGTCGCCTGCCGCAACCAGCCTTGTGCCGCGTTCCCGTTGCGGGCTGACAATGGCCGCGACACCGATCCGGCGGTGGTGTTGGATTTCGATTATACCGTGTTGATGCCGCGCCGCTGACCCCAGCCGCCGCCGCGCCCCAGGATCGCCTCCCAATCCTTGGCCGGAATGGTATCTCTTTCGGCCAATGGCCTCCGGTGCTATAAACGCGCCGGATCATTGGGAGGCAAATCCTTGACCTTGCTGGATGTTTTGGTGATTGCCCTGATCCAGGGACTGGGAGAGGTCCTCCCTCTCGGCACCTCGGGACTCCTCACCTCCCCGTCCGACCTGACCGGAACCGACAGTGCCCGGGCCGCCGCGTCCGTGGCCATTCATCTTGGCATCTTGCTGGCGTTGCTGCTCTATTTCTGGCGCGATGTGCTGGCGATGGGACGCGGTCTGTGGCGTCTGGCCAAAGGCAAACCGGACCCGGGATCACGGTTGATGCTGCATGTCGCCGCCGGCAGTATCCCGTTTGCCCTGGTCGCCGGGGTGCTGGCAACTCCGGCGGCAACCCTGGTCGGACCCGTCGGGGCCGCCAGTCTGATCCTGCTTGGCGGTCTGCTGCTGCTGGCCTGTGATCGTCTCGGCGTGACCGTGCATCGGATCGAGCATCTGACTTTGCCCCAAGCCGCCGGTCTGGGACTGACTCAGGTGCTGGCCCTGGTCCCCGGGGTCTCCCGCACCGGCATTACCATCTCGGTGGCCCGCCTGCTCGGGTGGGAACGCGGCGAAGCGGCCCGTTTTTCCCTGTTGCTGGCGATTCCCCTCAATCTGGGGGCGGCCCTCTTCGATTTGTGGCGATTGCTGCGTCAGGCGCAGCCGATCCTCTCCGGCGACCTGCAATTGGCGGCTTTGGCCTCCGGGATCATTGCTTTGATCGGAATCGCGGTGATGATGGCCTGGGTCGGGCGCCACAGCTACGCCCCGTTCGCCCTGGCCCGGATCGGCCTCGGCATTATCGCGGTTCTCACCGCCCTCTGGACCTCGTTCGGCACCGCCTGAGCCGAACGAGGCCGGGAGCAGTTCAGAGGCTGCGGTGGGCGCGCAAGAGGGCGATCAGACCGGCGGTTGAGCTGTCATGGGGAGCCGGCGGCGCCTCCCCGGTCAGTTCGGGCAGGATGACTTTGGCCAGGGCCTTGCCCAATTCGACTCCCCATTGGTCGAAACTGTTGATATCCCAGATGATTCCCTGCACGAACACCTTATGTTCATAGAGGGCGATCAGCATGCCGAGCGTCCGGGGATCGAGCCGGCGATAGAGCAGGATGTTGCTCGGTCGGTTCCCGGCAAACACCCGATGCGGGACTAACGCTTCCAGCGCTGGGCCAGACAGGCCGGCGGCGGTCAGTTCGGCGCGAACCTCGGCCTCGTTCTTGCCACGCATCAACGCCTCGGCCTGGGCCAGCACATTGGCTAACAACATCGGATGATGCGCGGCGAAGGGGGCATGGCTCTCGGCCGCAACCAGGAAATCGCAGGGAATCAGCCGGGTGCCCTGATGGATCAATTGGTAGAAGGCGTGCTGGCCATTGGTGCCGGGCTCGCCAAACAGGATCGGGCCAGTGCTCCAACTGACCGGGGTTCCGTCGCGGGCCACCGATTTGCCGTTACTCTCCATATCGAGTTGCTGGAGGAAGGCGGGGAACCGGTGCAGATATTGATCGTAGGGCAGCACCGCCAAGGCCTCGGCCCCGAGGAAATTGGCATTCCAGATCCCGATCAGCGCCAGCAGCACCGGGAGATTGGCCGCCAGTGGGGCCGTGCGGAAGTGCTCGTCCATCGTAAAGGCGCCGTCGAGCAGCTCTTCGAAGCGGTCAAAACCGATCGCGACGGCGATCGACAGGCCGATCGCCGACCACAGCGAATAACGCCCCCCGACCCAGTCCCAGAAGACGAACATATTGGCCGGATCGATGCCGAAGGCGGTGACGGCGGCTTCATTGGTCGAGAGGGCGACGAAATGCTGCGCAACCGCCGCCTCGCCCAGGGCCGCCACCAGCCAAGCCCGCGCGGTGCTGGCATTGGCGATCGTTTCCTGGGTGGTGAAGGTCTTGGAGGCAACGATAAAGAGGGTGGTGGCCGGATCACAGCGTTTGAGGATCTCGGCGGCGTGGCTGCCATCGACATTGGAGAGGAAATGCAGCGCCAGCCCGTCCTGCTGATAGGGCTTAAGCGCCTCGACCACCATCGCCGGTCCAAGATCGGACCCGCCGATGCCGATATTGACCACGGAACGGATCGGCAGACCGGTCGCACCCCGCCAGCTTCCGTCCCGGATCTGGGTCGAGAAGGTACGCATCTTGGCCTGCACCGCCCGGATTTCGGGCATCACATCGACGCCGTTGACCCGGATCGGCCGGTCGGAGCGGTTACGCAGCGCAACATGCAGCACGGCGCGATGTTCGGTCAGATTGAGTTCGGCGCCTTCGAACATCGCCGTTCGCGCGGCTTCGACTCCGGCCTGTTCGGCCAGGGCGATCAGGAGCGCGCGGGTCGGGTGATCGATTCGATTCTTAGAATAATCGAGCAGCAGATCCCCCAGCCGCAGCGAGAAATCGGTAAAACGCTGAGGATCTTCGGCGAACAGCGCCCGCATCGGCCGCGCGCCTTGCGACGCAGCCTGTGCCTGAAGCGCCGTCCAGGCCGGCAGCCTGGTCGGATGGGTCATGAGTCTGAGTCCCCCCAAGAATCGTTACCGCCGGGGACTGTACTCTGCTTCCCTCGGTCTGTCGCCCGTCACCGGCAGCGGAAATACTGTCGGGCGTCCGCCCGAACCCGATTGGGGCAAAGCCCCAAACCCCCCTTTTTTTTGAAAAGGGTTGGGGGGAAGCTTGCTGCCGTATTGTCTGTTCGCGGAGAAGCGGCTGGTCTATAAAGCTGGCCGTTTCCCA